>Ga0325405_1000300_pt1 | contig 46359 bp, 14 predicted proteins | sample PopdelMetagenome_21_FD_205663 | JGI IMG/M metagenome (GOLD analysis project Ga0325405, IMG submission 205663) | Populus deltoides microbial communities from Bellville, Georgia, United States - Xylem-Control-R2 | ecosystem: Host-associated > Plants > Phyllosphere > Stem > Wood/Secondary xylem...
ATATTAGTTGGCATTTAATGAAATATGAACCTTCCCCAGATAACTCATCTTTAAAATGCGGTAGTTGATTTCAAAACGACAACCCCAAGCCTATCCACGGACCCCAGGCCAAATTATATTCCATGTGCAATCTGAACTCCCCAATCAAAGCACCGCTGGAAAGAAGATTCCACCGAGGAAAGGAAATCAGTACTGATTTCTTAGATTTCCTTTTCTCGGTGGAATCTTATATGTTTTCTAAAAAAAAAAAAATTATAATCAAGAATTAAAAAATTAATGTTTATATATAATAAAAATTATATATGTTAATAAAAATATATAAAATCTCCAACAAATTTTTAACATAAAAAAATAATAAAACAATGTTGCAATTTTTATATTTAAATAAAAATGTAAAGAAAAAAAAACTAAAAAAAAGTACAAATAATCCTCGTGTAAAATGATAAATATTCAAAGTGTAAAAAATAACAAATAATATTTTTTTTCCACAAAAATTTTATAGAGATTATAAGGACTTTAGGCTACATTAGTAAGTATCCTGCTTTGTCGCAAGGATTTTTTTTTTACTATACTTTTAAACCTAGCTATGTATGTCGGGTCAATAATGACCCGTGAACTTGAACTCTAAACTATATTGATTTTTAAAATAAATTAGGTGAGACTTGACTTAGTATAACATTGACATGATGACTTGGTCAAAACCTATTTTGACTTAAAAAGAAATAAAACGATGTCTATATATATATATATATATATAGTCAAATTAAGTTAACTTGTCTGACTTGAGATTTAGATCATAGCTCAAACCTAGTTTAATAATCTTGGTTTTAGAAGTTTGTTTTTTATTTAATATAACGATTATAAAAATAGATATTTATAGGAAAAATAACAAATACAAGTATCAATAAAAAATATATTTTTTCAACTTAAAATTCATTTTTTTACCAATAAATCTTGTGTTATTTGAACTAAAGCATTTGTTTTTATTGTATGTAATGTTTTTTAAATAAAAATCTATCATGATCTCAAAAGCATTTTTTAAAAAAAAGACAATATCTCAATTTTTTTTATAAGTGATTGAGGAAAAAAAATAATAATTATGATAAAATGACCTAAGAAACTCATAAAAAGAATTTTAATTTCATTTTCATTGAATATTCATTAGCAATCATTTTTTTTTAATTTTTGCATATTTGGCATTTATTAATTGAAAAAAGTTGTTAATACTCCAATAAAAAAAACTATAATATTATTTAAGAACCGTAACAAAATTGAATAAAAAATTTAACATCATGTTAACCTTTTTTTTTCCTTCTAATATTGCATTTCAATTAGAATTAAAAAAATAAAAAAAATCAAAAGGAATTGAGCATACCAATTATTTGGGACCAATGCTCCTACCCTAAGAGAATGAAGGATTGACGCTTGTGGACCTGCAAGGCCGAGTTTGGCAACAAAAAGTTTTAAAACACTTTAATGACACTACTCTTATTAAGAAAAACATATTCACATCAAATTTAGCTTTTTTCCTCATAAAATTTAGCTAATGAGTCACTTTCTCTCTCATTCATTATTTTTTATGATTTTCTCTTTCCTTTTTCAAACTTAAAAACTTAAATATAAACAAAATAAAGTTTCGAATAGAAACATAAAAGTTTCAAACTAGAGGATAAGAAATAAAATCAAAAAAATCTCATAGGTAATCCTTTTTTTCTCTTAGGTTACTTTGTGGAGCCATATTTTGTTAATTATGACTTATTTAATTATTATCATTTCACTTACAAATTATAATGTATATGAAAATAGTATCATGTAAATAATAATTTAACTGAATAAGTTTTCATAAAAAATTGAAGGAGTCATAAATGATTCTGTTTAAAATTCAATCTTTTGATATAAGATTTTCTAGATTGTATCTATTTTTGACACTGATTTTTCTATATATGTGAACAATAACATATACATGAATTGTGTTGTATACATGAATAAAACCAATCAGATAATTTTGATGTCATTATTAAAAAAAATATGAATTTATTAATCTCAATGATCATCTTGAGATTTTAAAATTTATCCATTATGAATAAAAAATCAACCATAAATTTGTGTGTTATGATTTATTTAATTATAAAAACCAACTGGTCATGATGAGATCTTAACAAACTTTATATCGCGTGGTGGTGAAGGGAACCAAGCCATGAATGTAGCTGCCCTACAGAGAGGCACGATACACAAGAAAGTGACCAAATGAGGCCCTCGTCGGGTCACCAATAATGCAGAAAAGGCCCCACCGCAGGCGCAGAGTGGCCTCCTCCCTCCATTAATTATTCATTACGCGTCCAGAAATGACACTCCATCTACTTCATTGACCACACAGCGCAGGCTCGGCTTGCGCACACGATCAATATTAGACACGACAATCTGGACCAGTCAAGCATTATTGCAATAATATTGGGTCCCTAACGGCGACATGTTCACGCAGTTACAAAGATTAGTCGTCGTGGCATACGTACTTGCCCAATATCTCCGGAACACTGACAAAGGGAAAAACAATCTTCTCAGGGAATAAATGTTCATTAATTATTTTTCATTGTAGTAATACAATTATAAAATTTCTTGGAAAAAAAACATTATACTATGTCTTGGAAGGCAAGGTTATTTTTTATCATGATATGACTGTTTTTAATAATTATATATGGTTAAATTTATTATTTTATTTTTTTCACAGTAAAATTACTACTTCGATCTTATAATAAAAAATACTAGGGGTGAACAAAAAAACCGATAAATCAAGAAAACCGAAAAAAAACCCGAATTAACCGATTAAAAAATTACAAAAAATTCTCGGTTCGGTTCGGTTTCCGAAGTCTGAAACCAATTGAACTGAACTGAACCGGTTCAATTAGGCTAGCACTTAAAAAAAAAACAAGTATAAATATGATGTTTTCTAACCCTAAACCTAAAGTAACATTCAGCCCCTTCCCTCTGCTCTCTGCATCTTTCCCTTCCCTTTACTCTCTGCATCTCTCTTCTTTGATTTTTCTCCCCTCCATATACTCTCAGTAAACCTAAAGCTACAGGCTTTATGGGGTTTCATTTGATATCAGTGCTCTTATAGTTTAGTGAAATAAGATCTACATGTTCTTGGCCCAAATGTTGTGGCTTTGTGGTGCTTGACAATTTTAATAGCTTTGTTTTGTTGGCCAAGATCTGCTTACGCTTCTGTTTAATTCTTTCCTTGCAACGATGTTTGGTAATTACTTTTGAAAATGCTTCTGGTTGAATCCAATAATCATGCACTCGATCAGATCTTTGGTGACCTCAATAGGATGAGATTTGGGTGCATGCATGATGTGGGCAAGTGGTGCATTTTTTCCCCTTTCATTCCCTTTTTTTTTCTCCTGTTGTGTTTCTTATTTTTTGCTGGCTTGAGTGGCTGAGGGTTTGGACATATTTGTTCATACAAGTTTCAGCCATCCATTAGATACATATTGTTGAAACCGACATGACATCTTTATTGTGCGTAGCAGAAACTTTTGGAGGCTCTTGTTTTAATTGTCGGCAGTCGGGGCACAAAGCATCATAATGCCCAAACAAGGAAGATTTTTAGTTGCCTTCTTCGACATAAGGGTTTTTTTGGGACTGTGAACAAGTTCGAGACGCTGCAACTAAGAATTGCTTTCTATTTGTTTGCAACTGGTAGGCCTTGTAACATTCCTTGGAGAAGGAGTGGATTGAATCTGAAACTAGCTCGCTAATGTATGGTGCTTGTAGTTCATTTTTTCCTTCCTTGTCAAATTCTCATTAGCCTCCGGGCTATTTCATTCAATTTTTGTTCTTCTGTTGATGCATTTCTATTATTGCTCTTTTGGGCTACTATGAAAAATATGGTCAGTAAAAAGCCTAGAAAAAACTTACCGGAATAATTTTGGTTTGAACCGGTTTGGAGAGAAAAAAACCGAACCAAATCAAAATAAATCAGTTTGAACTGGTTTTCGGTTCGGTTCGGTTCGGTTCAAAAAAAATTTTAAAAATTCGGTTTGGTTGTTTATTTTGATCCAAAACCGGACCGAACTGAAAATGTTCGGCCATAAAAAACACAATATCTTTTACTCATAGGTGTTTTAGTCCTTTCATTTATTTTGAAACAATGTAATTACCCTGATGCCATCAAAGATAAAAACAATATAACTCTCTTATGAGGGTTTTTTTAGTTATTTCACATTAGTTTTATTATAAATTTAAAGGTTGAACAAGGGCGCAGTCTATCCACCTATAACCACCTTTCGGTGTGAATTTTGGAAGATCTTAGCTCCCCTAACTCGATGATATGAAACGTGTTCTAAGATTTATAATGGTTTGGTGCCAACAACCATCCCCCCACCCCCATTCTCTCTCTTTCCTTACCTAGATTTTTGCTTTAACCCCTTAAAAATTCAAGAAGATTGGGATTTTTTTTTTAGCTTGTTTTTTATAGAAATTTTTGTTGGTCTTGAAAATGATCCAGTTATCTCGGGTCTTTTTGTTTATCATTTTTTATTGGGTTTTTTTAGCTAATTATTAAATTTTATATTTTTTTCCTGGTCCCTTCCTTTAATGTTTGAAATGATTTTGTTAAAAAACAATTTATGAGGTTAGAATTTTTTATTTCATACCCTTTTTTTATTTTTGAATTTAGTTCTCTTTTAATATTGCTATTTATTTTATCTTGGATAAATTTTTTAAATTATTTTTATTTTTTTTGTTTTCTCTGTGATTTTATATTGATTTTGAAAATAACCTGAGTTTTCTTGATTCTCTTTAATTGTTGCTTTTTATTGGATTTAATTTGGCTAATCAATATTAAATTGGTTAAGAATTGAACTTCTTGATTAAACACAGGTCTAGAATTTAATGAATTATTTGTTTGAGATCTTTGTTCAGGTTTAAAAGGTTCGCTTGATTTTCTTGGTTTTCTCTTTCTTTCTTTAAACATGATTTTTTTTTTTGTAGTTTTATCATTCAACATATATATCATCAATGATTAGGTTTTCTTTTTCTTTATTTGTTTTCTATATGATTTTTTTCAACCGTGCATTTTTTGTCGTTTCCCAAATTTGTTTTGGTTTGTCCATATATTAACCTTAATTTAATCCTTCAACATTGAGTTTATTGGGAATTGAGCTTCATAGGTTTTTTTTAATCGATTCATGTATTAGGCCAATTGACTTAGGTTTTTTGTCCTATTTTTGTTGACCTTTTCTTTTTAATTTCATCATTCAATATTGTGTTGATTGAGAATTAGGTTTCATAATTTATTTTAACTTGTGTGCTATAAAATTATTCGATCTTATGACTCGGGTCATAGGTTTAGTCGGTTGACTCAGGCGGTTTTTGTATCTTTTTTATTTATTTTTTATTTCTTCCTTCAACGTTGAGTTGATTTTAAATTGAATTTCAGAATTTAGCTTATTTTTTTAATCGATTCATGTATTAGGCCAATTGACTTAGGTTTTTTGTCCTATTTTTGTTGACCTTTTCTTTTTAATTTCATCATTCAATATTGTGTTGATTGAGAATTAGGTTTCATAATTTATTTTAACTTGTGTGCTATAAAATTATTCGATCTTATGACTCGGGTCATAGGTTTAGTCGGTTGACTCAGGCGGTTTTTGTATCTTTTTTATTTATTTTTTATTTCTTCCTTCAACGTTGAGTTGATTTTAAATTGAATTTCAGAATTTAGCTTATTTTTTTAGTTGAATTTTGTTTTCAATGTTATCCTACATCATTGAGTTGAATGATAATTAAATTTAACAAACATTTCATTTTTAAGCAAAAGAGCTACTATTTATTTTCTTTTATAGGTTTTTAAAGTCTCATAACATAAGTAGCGAATTTGACAGGTTAACTCGAGTTAATTTAAATCGATTTAATATGTTTTGGTTTCAGTATTTAAAAAAAAAATTATCTTTAAATTTATCAAGTAAATTAGATTAATCACTATATAATTCTTAATTTTTTATGTTAAATCTAAATTTTTTTAATATTAAAAAAAATCTGACAATATAATATCATTATAATTCATTCAATGACACAAATATAGTGGCCATCACTTCCTACAAATCAAGTGTCCACTGATATGACAAACATCATATATCCATAATCTAGTTGATGAACAATATACTATGGATTATGCCATGCTTCCTTGCATATTTTTCAATTAGTTAGCAATTACTCTGGAATACAAGAGAATTATTGATGCATTCAATGACGAAAATGAAAATGTTTGGTTCGTAAAGACAAACGAAAACGAGTGAATTTTTTATACTTTTTTTTTTCTTGGATTTGAGTAAATCACTCTTTGAAAAGCGCACTTTGTGAACTTAGATGAGCAAGTAAAACCTCAGTTGTCCTAGGTTCTTACAAGAGGTGTACGCCCTAACTCGAACTCGAGACCTGCTGTACAGATCTCAAACTCTTTACCATGACGCTACACTTCTTGGGGATGAATTTTTTATACCTTATTTATAAGAAGACATAATCGACAAATAATTACATAAAATTTTACTTCATATTTGTCTTTGTAAACTCGTCAAAATTTCAAGCTATAAAATTCACTTTTTACTATGGATCGTTCATCTTGCATGAATTATTTCTTTTTTACCATTGGATTTAGTTTAATAAAGAAAGTGAAAGATACGAGTGAAAAAAAAAAAAAACAGAGAAACTTAACAAATAAAATAAAAATAAAAAATAGACGTAGTTTCATTCTTATAAAAATGTGAATAAAAATAAAGAATAAGAATAATATTTTATTCTTAAAATGATATATTATTTTATTTACTATATATAGTATTCATATCACAACTATTGGTGATAGTGATAACATTTTTTCTAAATAAAATTATTATTATTATTATTATTAATGCACAACTCTTCCACCACCCCACCCACTATCCCCTCATTTACTAATCCACTTTTACTATCATAATCATCTTTATTATTTTTACTGCCTCCACTGTCAACAAAATCAACTTTTTTATATAATTATTATTCATTTTCATATTAAAAATAGGGCTCTAGAAATTCTTAATTTCACTCTAATTTCTTATTACTATTCCAAACACAATATTGAAATTAAAATATCATTTCCCTTAGAGGCATAAATAAAAGGGATGGCAGCATAACTAATCCAAACATAGCCATTTACTCTGGGGCAAGCCAGTGCTTCCAGAAAGCCAAGCCCAAAACATCGTCGAAAAAAATTAACAATAGGCCCACAGGTTCATTGATGGACCGCAACATAAACTGTCGGCCAGCTATAGAAGGAGTCAAATTCTTGGCGGGCAACTTTCCAACAATAACAAAGCAAAGCAAAACTAGAGCATGATGCAGCGACAATGAGTATCTGATTATGGATATTGTTTAAAGCAAACTAAATTCAACCACAAAAAACATAAAGAGCTGAAAAGATTTCACAGAAACAAACCAATAGAGAATAAGATGTTTTGAGCTATAATGGAAGCTTGCATTGATATTTCGACAGACATTTTCTTGTATGGAAGCTTGGATCTCATCAGAAGCCACTGCAATTCCACTGGGGGCATCTTCTGGATGCAGCTGAGCGGAGACCTCATCTATAGCAGAGTTCAGCTGTGTCAGTAAATCGGGAACAAGAAGGGGAAGAAATAAAATAACAGGAAGTTAACATGCAGGAGCATTACACATGGTTCTACTTCTGAAAAGCCTTCTCTGTTATATGACAATTTACAGGCTTGTAACACAAGCGCCCACACGCAGGCAACAAATTCTTAGATTATGGGATGGCTATATAACTTATTTCTCTTCCCCTAGCCACAGCTACCACGAAGAACCATTTACAAGTTTCAACTGTTACTAACCATGATTTACATCAATCAAAACGAGAGAGCAAATTCCCACCTCCAAAGCTTTATCCTCATCATTATGAACTTAGGCAGCGTCCTCATCAAATCTTTCCTGTGTCAGCTCCAGCTAATGCCTTGCTTCTCTGCAATACAAGTAAACATCGAATCAGCCACACCTCACATACCATTTTAATGCTGAAGGTTTTCAGGGAAAATTATTTTTCCTTCATTTTATTTTTTTCTATTTAGTTTAGAAAATTGAATATTATGCTAATTGAGAATAATACGAGGTTTAATATATTAGTTAACTGATTTTTTTTATTTATATATGAAGAACAATATGCAATAATTAATAAAGAGATTATAACATAAGAATAATAAACCTTTACATGGACTATAATATCTTAAACAAAAATTTTCCTGATTCAGAAAAAATACTAACATGAAATTCTTAAAAATATTATGAATTCTTAAAAAAAATGGATTTTTTTTTAATTTATAAACCACATAAAAACTTTATAATATAAACTGAGCTTTCAAAATGCTTCTAACCCATTATTTATTGATTTTTTTATTTATGTTGTTAACAAAACCTAATTGGACTTAAAAAAGTATTGTAGCTCCAAATTTATTGGCATTGTTCATTATAAGACTATAATAATCATTTTGTCTCTCCACCTAAAAATCTTAAAACTAGCTTTTAAGAATATTGAAATCTTTTCATACGGCTCCTTAGTAAATACAAATTTTTTCGAGGACAAATTAGTCTTTTACCATATCAATTGCTAAAATACTATTTGAAGCAAAAAAAAAAAAAAACCTGGTGTTAAGGGATATTGTTGTGTTTTCACAATGATTTTTATTATTATTATAATGTTAGATGAGGAGAAATTTAGTATTTGATGAAATATAAACAATTAAAATACATAATGAAATAACAAAAAAAAAACCCTTAAAAGCATAAGATTTAAACCCAAAATCAAAGGGCTTCTTGGTTTTTTCACAATAATTTTTTTTTATATATATAATTATAAAGTTTGTTCAGGGTGTTTTGGCATTTCACTAAATAAATGATAATAAAAAAAAATATGTGCATGTTGCGCGACTAGAGACATATGGGAGACGCTCGTGCTGTTCGTGTGAAGTCTCCTAGTGTCCAAAAATACCCCTTCACTGTATTGTTGGAAGCATTGAAAATTACACTTTGACTCTCTTGATTGTTGGTATTTCAACTTCAGTCTTTATTATTTTGATTTCTAATTTTTTTTTGTCTTGGTCCTTTTATAGAAGTTTTATTTGTTTTCAATCTTATCATTCAATCCTAATTTACCAAATATTATATTCTCCAAATCGGTCCTCTTTCTTTGAATTTTTAATTTTTTAACTTGGCCATTTTGTAAAAATTTTATTGGTTTTTAATTTCATCATTCAATTCAAATTGAGTGAATTATGTTTTTCAATTTGGTCCTCATTGTTTTGATTTCTAATTTTTTTCCTGGCTCTTTTGTAATAGTTACTATTCTTTTTAATTTTACCCTTCAATCAAAACATTGTTTTTACCTTTTATATCAATTTTGATCCTTTTTCTTTTAAATTATTTTTGGTCATTTTAGTAAATTAATTTTTCTTTTAAAGTTTACATTTCAATCCAATATAAAATCTATTTTATATTTTAATTTTGATCATCATTTTTTTAATTGCTATTTTTTAATCCTTTTGTATAATTGATTTTTTTTAATTTTATCCTTCAATATTTGATTGATTGATAAATAGACTTCATGGTCTGTCAAGATTGGGTGATTCAAGTTTAATGATCTAAGTCACGAGTTTGAAAAGTTAACATGGTTTTTTTTTAAGAAATTTTTTTTTTATAATTCTCTTTATTTTTTTTTATCAGATTATTTCAATCTCATGATCTGAACAACGTGTTTGGTGGGATATTTTAAGTTGACTCGACCCTGATTACTATGATTACAGGTTTGTCATGATCGATTTTTATGTTATTTTTTACTCTTATATGAGCAACTAAACATCTTTTTTGCTTAAAAAGATAGTGCAGTCCGCGGTGAAGTGCGAGCATTAAGTATAGGAGAACTTTAAAAATGCTTTAAAAAATTAATAAAAAATATTAAAGTTAAAATACAAAAATAAATTGGATCCTAATTTATTTTTTATTAAGAGAATTTTATCATTATCTTACATTACTTTCGAGTTTCGACACCTTTGGATACAATGATTCGTGAAATTTACACTGTTTTTTTTTTTCTGGAAACTTTTTCTAATATTGACAATAAAATATTAAGAAAAAATAATTTGTAAATTTTATAGTCGATTTGTTAACTATGATAATTTAAACACGGAATCCATATGCATTCTACATAGCATTGCGCATTGCATGTTATTGAACAATAACTATGGTAACGTTTTTAAAAAATTAATTTTTTTTAATTTTTTATTTACTTAAAATTAATATTATTTTAATAGTTTAAAAATACTTTAAAAAATAACTGTAATAAGTTACCCAAGCAATCTAGATGAATCTAGTGGCTGCTGATGGAATGCCGGCGGATAGGAAAGATGTTGCTACAATTAGAGCAACAGGCTTGTTCCTCTTGCTGAGAATGATGCAAGTGCAACAACGGTGTTGGACCAACCACACCAAGCCCAGCCCGCAAGAGACATCAAACACTATACAAATCTAGAAAATGTATTAAAGATAGGGTAATAATTATTTTTCAATTTTTATTGAAAATATTTTAAAATAATATTTTTTTTATTTTTAAAAATTCATTTTTTACAGCAATATACCAAAACAATAAAAAAATAATTTAAAATAAAAAATAAAACTTTTTAAAACACACGTGTTAAATACCTCTATAAAACTACACCTCTATAAACAACACCCATGTAATAGAAAGCAAGCCATGATTATTTTTAATTTGGTTTGTTTTTTTATAAAATAAAAATAAATAAACTGAATTTTTTTAAAAAAATTAAAATTAGTTTGAAACCGACCGGTTTCGATTCGGTTTGGTTTTTTTGAACAAAAACTGGTTCAAACTCAGTTTTTTTCACTTTGGCTCGGTTTTTTCAGTTTCGGTTCAGTTCAGTTTTTTTAGTTTCAGGCTTATAAAACTGAAACCGAACCCATTAGTTTTTTTAAAATTTTAATTAGTTTTTTTTTACAGTTTAGTTTTTTTAGTTTTCTTTTTTTCAGTTTTTTCAATTTAATTAATTTTTTGATTTTTTTTACTCCACTCTAACCCGTCTTTACAATAGCATGAGTGAAGCCCAAAGAGTCTACACAGACAGCACGTAATAAAGGAACTGATTTTGCCTTTTTCAGTTGGAGATCCAACTCGATCTCCAGCCACTACTTCTATCCAGTTTTGCAAGCAGGCCTATACCATCCTACCATACCTACTTCTATCCATGTGGAGCAAGGCCTCTTTTTTTGGTTCATCATTAAAGTCTTGATGCTTTCAATGTTTTTTTTTTTTTTTTAATCTCCAATCCTTGTAATTTGTAAAGAAAGAGCAAAAAGAGGAGAGAAAAAAAAGATTTTAAATGCATTCCAATCAATACAGTTAAAAAGATTTTAATAATATGAATTTAATGACCCTAGAAAAGATCACAAATAATAATTGAAGTGACCCCACAAGTTATCCCAGGAGATTTTATTGTGGTAGTAGAAATGAATAAACACCAAAAAAAAAAAAAATCTAAGAAATAAATAAACACAAAAAAATCCGCAGGGACATGGCATGGTGCTTGTTGCGGTGGATGAACCCACACATCAGTGCAATAGCAACTTATGCCATTTTATTTGGACACATGCGTTTGGAATTTTCTTGATTGATTGATTCCAAAGGACATGGACAGTGATTCAGCTCATCTATCCCAATCCTTTGTCAAGGGAGAAAATTAAATTCACAAGGCAAAATATTGCATAGCCACAGCTACCACGAAGAAAAGCCTTCTCTGTTATATGACAATTTACAGACTTGTAACACAAGCGCCCACACGCAGGCAACAAATTCTTAGATTATGGGATGGCTATATAACTTATTTCTCTTCCCCTAGCCACAGCTACCACGAAGAACCATTTACAAGTTTCAACTGTTACTAACCATGATTTACATCAATCAAAACGAGAGAGCAAATTCCCACCTCCAAAGCTTTATCCTCATCATTATGAACTTAGGCAGCGTCCTCATCAAATCTTTCCTGTGTCAGCTCCAGCTAATGCCTTGCTTCTCTGCAATACAAGTAAACATCGAATCAGCCACACCTCACATACCATTTTAATGCTGAAGGTTTTCAGGGAAAATTATTTTTCCTTCATTTTATTTTTTTCTATTTAGTTTAGAAAATTGAATATTATGCTAATTGAGAATAATACGAGGTTTAATATATTAGTTAACTGATTTTTTTTATTTATATATGAAGAACAATATGCAATAATTAATAAAGAGATTATAACATAAGAATAATAAACCTTTACATGGACTATAATATCTTAAACAAAAATTTTCCTGATTCAGAAAAAATACTAACATGAAATTCTTAAAAATATTATGAATTCTTAAAAAAAATGGATTTTTTTTTAATTTATAAACCACATAAAAACTTTATAATATAAACTGAGCTTTCAAAATGCTTCTAACCCATTATTTATTGATTTTTTTATTTATGTTGTTAACAAAACCTAATTGGACTTAAAAAAGTATTGTAGCTCCAAATTTATTGGCATTGTTCATTATAAGACTATAATAATCATTTTGTCTCTCCACCTAAAAATCTTAAAACTAGCTTTTAAGAATATTGAAATCTTTTCATACGGCTCCTTAGTAAATACAAATTTTTTCGAGGACAAATTAGTCTTTTACCATATCAATTGCTAAAATACTATTTGAAGCAAAAAAAAAAAAAAACCTGGTGTTAAGGGATATTGTTGTGTTTTCACAATGATTTTTATTATTATTATAATGTTAGATGAGGAGAAATTTAGTATTTGATGAAATATAAACAATTAAAATACATAATGAAATAACAAAAAAAAAACCCTTAAAAGCATAAGATTTAAACCCAAAATCAAAGGGCTTCTTGGTTTTTTCACAATAATTTTTTTTTATATATATAATTATAAAGTTTGTTCAGGGTGTTTTGGCATTTCACTAAATAAATGATAATAAAAAAAAATATGTGCATGTTGCGCGACTAGAGACATATGGGAGACGCTCGTGCTGTTCGTGTGAAGTCTCCTAGTGTCCAAAAATACCCCTTCACTGTATTGTTGGAAGCATTGAAAATTACACTTTGACTCTCTTGATTGTTGGTATTTCAACTTCAGTCTTTATTATTTTGATTTCTAATTTTTTTTTGTCTTGGTCCTTTTATAGAAGTTTTATTTGTTTTCAATCTTATCATTCAATCCTAATTTACCAAATATTATATTCTCCAAATCGGTCCTCTTTCTTTGAATTTTTAATTTTTTAACTTGGCCATTTTGTAAAAATTTTATTGGTTTTTAATTTCATCATTCAATTCAAATTGAGTGAATTATGTTTTTCAATTTGGTCCTCATTGTTTTGATTTCTAATTTTTTTCCTGGCTCTTTTGTAATAGTTACTATTCTTTTTAATTTTACCCTTCAATCAAAACATTGTTTTTACCTTTTATATCAATTTTGATCCTTTTTCTTTTAAATTATTTTTGGTCATTTTAGTAAATTAATTTTTCTTTTAAAGTTTACATTTCAATCCAATATAAAATCTATTTTATATTTTAATTTTGATCATCATTTTTTTAATTGCTATTTTTTAATCCTTTTGTATAATTGATTTTTTTTAATTTTATCCTTCAATATTTGATTGATTGATAAATAGACTTCATGGTCTGTCAAGATTGGGTGATTCAAGTTTAATGATCTAAGTCACGAGTTTGAAAAGTTAACATGGTTTTTTTTTAAGAAATTTTTTTTTTATAATTCTCTTTATTTTTTTTTATCAGATTATTTCAATCTCATGATCTGAACAACGTGTTTGGTGGGATATTTTAAGTTGACTCGACCCTGATTACTATGATTACAGGTTTGTCATGATCGATTTTTATGTTATTTTTTACTCTTATATGAGCAACTAAACATCTTTTTTGCTTAAAAAGATAGTGCAGTCCGCGGTGAAGTGCGAGCATTAAGTATAGGAGAACTTTAAAAATGCTTTAAAAAATTAATAAAAAATATTAAAGTTAAAATACAAAAATAAATTGGATCCTAATTTATTTTTTATTAAGAGAATTTTATCATTATCTTACATTACTTTCGAGTTTCGACACCTTTGGATACAATGATTCGTGAAATTTACACTGTTTTTTTTTTTCTGGAAACTTTTTCTAATATTGACAATAAAATATTAAGAAAAAATAATTTGTAAATTTTATAGTCGATTTGTTAACTATGATAATTTAAACACGGAATCCATATGCATTCTACATAGCATTGCGCATTGCATGTTATTGAACAATAACTATGGTAACGTTTTTAAAAAATTAATTTTTTTTAATTTTTTATTTACTTAAAATTAATATTATTTTAATAGTTTAAAAATACTTTAAAAAATAACTGTAATAAGTTACCCAAGCAATCTAGATGAATCTAGTGGCTGCTGATGGAATGCCGGCGGATAGGAAAGATGTTGCTACAATTAGAGCAACAGGCTTGTTCCTCTTGCTGAGAATGATGCAAGTGCAACAACGGTGTTGGACCAACCACACCAAGCCCAGCCCGCAAGAGACATCAAACACTATACAAATCTAGAAAATGTATTAAAGATAGGGTAATAATTATTTTTCAATTTTTATTGAAAATATTTTAAAATAATATTTTTTTTATTTTTAAAAATTCATTTTTTACAGCAATATACCAAAACAATAAAAAAATAATTTAAAATAAAAAATAAAACTTTTTAAAACACACGTGTTAAATACCTCTATAAAACTACACCTCTATAAACAACACCCATGTAATAGAAAGCAAGCCATGATTATTTTTAATTTGGTTTGTTTTTTTATAAAATAAAAATAAATAAACTGAATTTTTTTAAAAAAATTAAAATTAGTTTGAAACCGACCGGTTTCGATTCGGTTTGGTTTTTTTGAACAAAAACTGGTTCAAACTCAGTTTTTTTCACTTTGGCTCGGTTTTTTCAGTTTCGGTTCAGTTCAGTTTTTTTAGTTTCAGGCTTATAAAACTGAAACCGAACCCATTAGTTTTTTTAAAATTTTAATTAGTTTTTTTTTACAGTTTAGTTTTTTTAGTTTTCTTTTTTTCAGTTTTTTCAATTTAATTAATTTTTTGATTTTTTTTACTCCACTCTAACCCGTCTTTACAATAGCATGAGTGAAGCCCAAAGAGTCTACACAGACAGCACGTAATAAAGGAACTGATTTTGCCTTTTTCAGTTGGAGATCCAACTCGATCTCCAGCCACTACTTCTATCCAGTTTTGCAAGCAGGCCTATACCATCCTACCATACCTACTTCTATCCATGTGGAGCAAGGCCTCTTTTTTTGGTTCATCATTAAAGTCTTGATGCTTTCAATGTTTTTTTTTTTTTTTTAATCTCCAATCCTTGTAATTTGTAAAGAAAGAGCAAAAAGAGGAGAGAAAAAAAAGATTTTAAATGCATTCCAATCAATACAGTTAAAAAGATTTTAATAATATGAATTTAATGACCCTAGAAAAGATCACAAATAATAATTGAAGTGACCCCACAAGTTATCCCAGGAGATTTTATTGTGGTAGTAGAAATGAATAAACACCAAAAAAAAAAAAAATCTAAGAAATAAATAAACACAAAAAAATCCGCAGGGACATGGCATGGTGCTTGTTGCGGTGGATGAACCCACACATCAGTGCAATAGCAACTTATGCCATTTTATTTGGACACATGCGTTTGGAATTTTCTTGATTGATTGATTCCAAAGGACATGGACAGTGATTCAGCTCATCTATCCCAATCCTTTGTCAAGGGAGAAAATTAAATTCACAAGGCAAAATATAGCCGGCCAGAGATTATAGACACCCGGTTCTCTCCCGAATAAAAATAATTTGAAGAGAAAGCCATAAATTCATTAAAAAAATAATAATAATTAGACCACTGAGCATGCATGTTTAATTTTATAATTATGTAATTTTTTAAATCATGATGTTTTTTTATCATGTAAAAAAAAATACGTGTATAGAAATTCTAAAATACACATTAAGCATATATCAAAATTGCAAGTAATATGAAAATAAAATCCTAGCATGCATATTAGCCATACAATATAATTTTCAATAAACCTCTTAGGATTCCAATAACATCACATTATTTAGGTGCACTTCTAAACATGGTCCAATGAACCATGAAAAATACTACTTAATGATTCCTCTACAAGGACTAAACCTAAGATCTAGATTATAAGAAAAAATATAGATGAAAATAAAAGTTTTGAAATAAAAAAAAGATGCTGGAAATTAAGGTGAAGAAAAGTGTTAAATTTTGTCAAAACAATGCAAAATTATCATGGAATTCCTCCACTAACAACTTTGATTATCCTTTATTAAACAAGAGTTAAATCTGAAAGTTACTGGATTAAATCAGTTGACTTTAGAGTTGAAAATTTTGTTCAAGTGTTGTTGAAGGAATTATGAAAAAACTCATCATGTTAGGTTGACATGCAGGTGTGTGTGAGTTTAATCTCAAAATTCATTTTTTTTATGACCTCTCATATCTAAAAGCTTAGGTACCATTTGTACCCAATTTTAACTTATCAACTTTCCACTAAATAGGTCACAAGACAAACATATTTCCTTTCAATGAGGGATAGAGCTTTTAGAGAGTTTTAAATTTTATCAAAACATGTCAACAAAGGGTTCTCTAAAATCAATTTCTCATTTACTTATAATTTATTTAAATCATATTATTATTCCATGTTAAAGAGTTTATATTGACGATTAAATTCCAACAAAATTTTAACCCAAAATGTGAATGAAACGCTTAGCCTCAAATATGCTCATTAACTATGTTTTTAAACAATTTTTTCAACACAAACAACCATTTAAGGGAGGTTCATTGTTCATAGCTAACCCAATTGCATGTCAACACATATATTTCTAATGGACATGTGACAATGCCAGAGTGGTTATATTGAATTTCAAAGGTACCAAACTTTAGCTTACTCCTGAATTTTCTCACATGTTCTGTCATAATGACAGTCATGGAAAAGTGGAATGATAATATAACTGAGATGATAAAATATATGATCGAGAGGTGTACGACAAAACAATTGTGATGATAAAAACACATGATTGAAAGGTGCATGGTAATACAACTGAAAGGATAATAGATGGTGGTTGGGTATATGAAAACAGAACAAGATCATTAAAAAAAATCTAAAAAGAAAAAAATCATTATGGATTCAAACAGTATAATGACTATTTTACCTTTTATTGCTCTTGATAATTTTTTCTAGGAGATACAAATGTTATTTGTAGATTGAACAGAGACAATTTTATCGTTCAACTTTGAAAATGAATAGTAAAAATACTCTTTTGCCTTTGAAATATAAAAAAATGGTCTTTCCTTAAGGGTTTTTTTCATCCTTTTTTATTTACACAGTGAAATAACGCGCATACTCTTGACTACTCAAAAAAATGACCTCGTAGAGATGGGTTTATTTGTCTTTACATTTGTTTTGCATAGTAAAATTACACATTTAACCTTTAACTTTTCAAAATTTAAAAATGACTTTGGAGGGCATTTTTGTCTTGTCTCATGTTTTTTTTATAATGATATGCACTTGGGCCATTTTTTTTTTTGTAATTTGACTTATTAAAATATTAATAAATCACTAAAATATGATGACGCATGCCATGCACGCAGTAGCGCGTCAGAGTCCTTCGTGCTATTCTAGTGGCACGTGTAGACACTTTTGGTGGCCAAAAAAACTCAAACGTTGTCTTATCCAACGCACAAGGTTGTGTCGCAGCTGTTTGGGCGTCACGTTTGGGGAGGCGGGCGGCGGTTCGACAACGATGATTTTTTTTTATCCTACCCCTCTTTTCTCTCTTATGGGCCTTGATATTCGTGTCAGGCCTTCAAACATTTAGTTGAATCCTCCACTTTATAATTGTTTTGAGTTTAATCCTCATTCTTTTAATTTATATTTGTTTTGATTTTAATGCTTTTTAAAGTTTTTTTTTAATTTCATCCCTCCTCATTTAATTTGATTTAATTTTTGTATCCAGTCTAGTCCTTATTCTTTTGATTGCTATTTTTTATTCTTTGCATTTATATTTTTTTTTTATTTTTTCCTTTAGAATCCAAATTCATTTTTTTCTTCAAATTTTGGTCCTTATTTTTCTCATTGCTCTTTTTATATCTATTTTTTTTTCATTTATTTTGTTTTCAATATAATCCCTAATTAGTTTCTTTCAATTATATTTGGTGCAAGATTTAGTCCTCATTGTTTATTTTTTAAAAAAAATTATACTTGAGAATTTTGCTTTGTAATTTTTTCATATCTGCTTTTTATAGGGTATTCTCAATCTCATGACTCTGTCCACCAGTTTCAATGATTTATCTGGTTTGAGTTCAGTCTATTTTTTTTAAATCCTTTTATGAAATTGTTTTCTTTTTTCATTTTCATAATTTGATGTTGACTTATTGGGTGTTAAACTTTGTGATTTGGCATGTTTTTCTTTTTTTGGGGGTTACTCCTGTCTCATATCTCGGGTTGCAAGTTAGTCGAGTTAACATGCGTGACTTGTTTTTTTTTTTAATTGATTTTTTATTCAGTTTTATCCCATACCATTAAATTATTGACCCTAGGTGTTGTTATTTTTTCCGCTTTCTTTTATGTGGGGTTATCTCAGGTGCAAATGTATACCACATTTGCACGATAATATGTGGTTTATATTAGGGGTGTTAAAAAAAACCAGTTTATATATAATATTTACATTATCTGACTCGATCTAACCATTAAAGTCAGATAATATGGATATTACGGATGATAATGGATAAAAAACCTAATAAATTGATTTCACAAGTTAAGTGGAGGATGAGATTTTTGAAACTTTCTCAACTCGACCTAACCCATATTACTTAATGTAAGCAACTTAAGTCCTTGATGTGTGTGTAATATTTTTCCTTCTCTCTCTCTCTCTTCATTTCTTTCCTCTCTTGCTTTCACACTTACATCTGCCTCCTATTCTCTTAATCTCTTTCCCTTCTCTCTATTCCCTAACTTTCACAAAAATTATAGTTGTTTCTTTCACAATATTTTTTTGTGATCGTCGAAGAATAAGAAAATTAATATACCCAATCTTGAATATCTGTAATATCCATAAAGATTTTAGCCCAACCCGATATATTCAACCCGCTAGGGTCCAATAGCTTTTTGAATGGATCGGATTTATATTTTGTAAAATATCAAAAGTTGGGTTGGATACGATCATGGGTCAAAACTCGACCCACTATATCCACAAACACCCCTAGTTTATATTTGGGATATGTATAAATAATAATAATAATAATAATAATTATTATTATTATTATTATTACATTTTTACTTCGACCAACTTTGTAATTGGTACATTTAGATCCCGTTTGTTTGCTGAAGAGTAGTTTTTTTTGGAAAGTGGTTTCTATGAAAAGTGAATTATTTTTTGATGTTTGGCAGTGTTATGAAAAATGAATTAGAAAATATTTTTCAGTGTTTGGTTATGTCATGGAGAATGAGATGAAAAATAACTTATTAATGTTTTATTTTTTTTCAAGTTTATTAAAAGGATGAGGACCAAATCTGTAGATAAAAAGTTGAAGGATGATGAAGTTGAAAAGAAAAAAAAAATCTAATTTCATAAAATTTTTCAAATAAAACAAATAATAATTAAAAGAATAAAGACTAAATCTGACAGATAAAAAATAATGAAAGAGGATGAAATTGAAAATAAAAATTTAATTTCATAAATTATTTCAAATAAAATAAATGATAATAAAAAAATAAAGACCAAATCTAATAAATAAATATTTTAAATTCATAAAAAGATAAGAGAAATTGTTTTCTTTTTTCAGTCTATTTTTTTTTAAAATCCTTTTGTGAAATTGTTTTCTTTTTTCATTTTCATAATTTGATATTGACTTATTGGGCGTTAAGCTTTGTGATTTTTCCTGTTTTTCTTTTTGTGGGGGTTACTCCTGTCTCATATCTCGGGTTGCAAGTTAGTCGAGTTAACATGCGTGACTTGTTTTTTTTTTAATTGATTTTTTATTCAGTTTTATCCCATACCATTAAATTATTGACCCTAGGTGTTGTTATTTTTTCCGCTTTCTTTTATGTGGGGTTATCTCAGGTGCAAATGTATACCACATTTGCACGATAATATGTGGTTTATATTAGGGGTGTTAAAAAAAACCAGTTTATATATAATATTTACATTATCTGACTCGATCTAACCGTTAAAGTCAGATAATATGGATATTACAGATGATAATGGATAAAAAACCTAATAAATTGATTTCACGAGTTAAGTGGAGGATGAGATTTTTGAAACTTTCTCAACTCGACCTAACCCATATTACCCAATGTAAGCAACTTAAGTCCTTGATGTGTGTGTGTGTGTGTGTATAATATTTTTCCTTCTCTCTCTCTCTTCATTTCTTTCCTCTCTTGCCTTCACACTTACATCCGCCTCCTATTCTCTTAATCTCTTTCCCTTCTCTCTATTCCCTAACTTTCACAAAAATTATAGTTGTTTCTTTTAAAGTTTCTTTCACAATAGTTTTTTATGATCGTCGAAGAATAAGAAAATTAATATACCCAACCTTGAATATCTGTAATATCCATAAAGATTTTAGCCCAACCCGATATATTCAACCCGCTAGGGTCCAATAGCTTTTTGAATGGATCGGATTTATATTTTGTAAAATATCAAAAGTTGGGTTGGATACGATCATGGGTCAAAACTCGACCCACTATATCCACAAACACCCCTAGTTTATATTTGGGATATGTATAAATAATAATAATAATAATAATAATTATTATTATTATTATTATTACATTTTTACTTCGACCAACTTTGTAATTGGTATATTTAGGTCCCGTTTGTTTGCTGAAGAGTAGTTTTTTTTGGAAAGTGGTTTCTATGAAAAGTGAATTATTTTTTGATGTTTGGCAGTGTTATGAAAAATGAATTAGAAAATATTTTTCAGTGTTTGGCTGTGTCATGGAGAATGAGATGAAAAATAACTTATTAATATATTTTTTTAAAAGTTTATTAAAAGGATGAGGACCAAATCTGCAGATAAAAAAGTTGAAGGTTGATGAAGTTGAAAAGAAAAAAAATATAATTTCATAAAATTTTTCAAATAAAACAAATAACAATTAAAAGAATAGAGACTAAATCTTATAGATAAAAAATAATGAAAGAGGATAAAATTGAAAATAAAAATTTAATTTCATAAATTATTTTAAATAAAATAAATGACAATTAAAATGAAAACCAAACCTGATAGATAAAAATTTTAAATTCATAAAAAGATAAGAGAAAAATAAATAAAAATAAAAAAAGAACTGGAGTTGGTATAAAAATCAAATTCTAAGGAGTGAAATTGAAAAAAAAATTAAAGATTCAAAATAAAATATATAGCAATCAAAAAATTGAGGACTAAACATGATATAATTAATAAATAATAAGATATTTTTTAATTTCTCACAACTTCTGAAAATTATTTTCTGTCTAAAATAAAAGGAAAATATTTTTTTAAAAATAAAACCAAATTTTTCTTTGATTAAAAAAATATTTATCATTGACCAACTTTTTCTAATGATAAATATGCACGTGAAAATTTAGAAAGTAGTTTTTAAAAAACCAGTTTTTATAAAACAAAACAAACAAAGTCTAATTATTATTTCTTTTTAACTAAGATCTTGATGTTGTTTTGCTATATTTATTATGTATTAATAATTACATGCTTCTTGTTGTTGAATTTAAAGTTACGATAATATTGCATGTCATTTTTAGTTATTCTATTATTAATAGCACTCTAAAATGTAATTTTAACTATATACTTTTGAATTATTTTTTATTTAACAAAAACAATTTTAAGGAACACATTTTAATTCGATTAACAGTAATTAAAAATATCTTTCTCAAACTTTTTTTTTCAAATTATAACCACAAAACCTAGAAGAACACCAAATATTCATTGCTTCAAATGGAATCTAAGGCTTGATTCATTGGAAGAGCCAACTAATTAGACTGAGCAGCAAGATTGACGGGACAGAGCCTTCGGGATACCACCTGACCAAAGATCATAATAATAATAATAATAATAATAATAATAATAATGTGTCAGGACTCAGGGGATGTGGACCACCCAGAGAAGCATAGGTCAAAATAATAGACGATATGCACAGACTGCCTTTTCTGGTACATTAATTATTGTCCTCAATTCTACACATGGGGTTATTCCCACAAGAATTTCAAGAAAACATTTAGAGATGTCGCTGCTGAGTTGTTATATACCATGAGAAAAATAAATAAATTAATAAACACCATACCTGATTTAGAATTATAATCATAAGAAGTTCATTTAAAAAATGTGTTATAATTGTTTTTTTCTTGTTTGAGAATAAAAACGATACTTAATCAATTTAAAAGATTTTTTTAAGTTAATTTAATTAAAATATATATGAATTGAACTGAACAACTACGTCAATTAAAAAAACTTATATATTAATTTTCTTTTAAACAAGTATTTGTTTGATATATTTAGATAAACTTGAAAATATTTTTTAGATTTTATCCCAAAATTTTAACTTATAAATATGAAATATATCTCTTTTTTTAATTACTAAACTAAGTTGCATCATTTAAGATTGATTTTTTCGGAATATTTTGAGACTAAACAAAATTCACATGGCATTTTGGTGTAATAAATTTATTTTTCTTCATTATTTCCTTTTATTTTCATCCTTTTATATCTTTTTTCCAAAATTCATTTTTTAATATCAATCATCTAAGAAAAAATTGCATTCATTCTATTTTTCTATTTTAATGGTACATATCTTCAAAGTAGTTTTTGTAAATTGAAATTAAACTATTTCATTTCAGATTTTGGGCAAGTTATCCATCCGTATTGATATTATAATTACCAAAAAAAAATCATTATTCCAAGTCATTAATTAATCGTAACAAATAGTTCAAATTTTCTCTTGTATATATTGAAATATCAAAGATGATAAACTAATTAATTCTTAGGATGGAATCATTAAATGCTTTACCCATGGTCGTGGTCCATTTAGGCTGATTTTCAGGTAGAAGAGCACGATGATTGCTCCCGAGGCTGGTCCAAAAACTGAGTTGAATTGGACAAAAAGTATTACGTACTGTGCACGATGTATGCACAGAAGCCATCGGCTCAGCCAAGGTAGTCTTTAGCTCAATAAAAAAAATCCAAGTTATCAACAATAAAAGGTAGTCAAAACATAACAATCTCAGCAGCTGTTTTGTTATCTCCATGGTAAATCAAACCGTGTTGGTTTGGACTGCCATGGCTGCGCTGAACCTCTCTGGATCCAAAGTTCTTTAGCTATATATGCTCTCTGTTCTGACATAAGCTTTCATTTTCATTTCAGACAAAACAACCCCATCGTTTTTATCTGGCCTTTTCACTCGTTTCTCCGCTCTTTTTACGTCTCTTTCCACTGTTCTGGTCTTAAAATGAAAGTGTTGTTAGGCCTGTCCGTATGGACTGTTTATGGAGGCGTTGTAGTGGTTGGTGCAGCAAGTGAGAGTAGTGATACAACGAGGAAGCTTGATCAAACACCAACGTGGGCTGTTGCTGGTATTTGTGCTGTTATCATCATCATTTCTATTCTCTTGGAAAAAATTCTTCACAAAGTCGGAACAGTAAGTTTTCTTTTGTGTGTCTTTAATGCTTTTCTTTAATTTTTCTGAGTTATACTTGATGTTCCTTTACTGTTTTGCCTTCTTCGTAGCAGAGTTTGTTGGATACTAACATCACCAAATTCTTTAGCATCCTGCTTCTTTAATTCGCTTCAATTCTTCTTCATTGTTGCTGTTGGGGGGGTGTGGTTAAACCATTAATGCTATGTCTGTTTTATATTATTTAAAAAAGAATTAAGAACTCTTAAGTCATGAATAAAACTCTGCATATTTCTTTTCCGATTTTTTTTTCCTGCTTGAATCTTGTTCAATTTTCCCACTACTGCTATGATAAAAATGATTTTTTTTTTATTTTCCTTTATTCTTGTTTCTTCTAGTGTCAACTTTACTTGGTTAAAATAATTGTTTTTCTTTCTGTCAAATTTATGATTTTTTTTATTTGAGTCTTTAATTCCTAACTCGATGATTTTCTTCCTTTTTTTCTTTTCAATTCAGTGGTTTACAGAAAAGCATAAGAAAGCTTTGTTTGAAGCCTTGGAGAAGGTTAAAGCTGGTAAAGAACTAAGCTTTATTTACTAATACTAATGATCATCATTCTCTCCTTTAGCCTTAACTTTTTTTCTTAATGCTTTTTTATGTACTCCTTTAGTGGGATTGTTATGAGGAAATTCTGAGTTTGGAATGATTATTGCAGAGCTGATGATTCTAGGGTTCATATCACTGCTCCTGACTTTTGGGCAGAGTTATATTGCAAAAATCTGTGTTCCCCAAGATGTTGCGGGCACCATGTTGCCTTGTAAGAAAGAAGGCAGTGAAAAAAGTAGCAGCACCGAAGGGGAACATCGCAGGGCACTTTTGTGGTTTGATCGTAGATTTCTAGCTGGTGCTGAGAGTGCAGTGAAATGCAAAGATGTAAGTGTATATGATGCAAAACTTGTTCTTCATGGTTGATAATTTAAGATTTTCTCATCGCTATAGGTAAATGTGCAAGTGGTAGACTATTGATGAAAGTTTCTGTCATGACTAGCATGCAAGTTTTGTGTTCTGTAAATGTATCAGTAATAGTCTTGTATAAAAGAAGGGTTGGAAATTGTTTGAATGACAACCAATTAAAAGCATCATTTTACTGGAAACAACTAAAAGAATGCTTTCTAAATAATTCCTTTTGGATAGTGGATGGTGGGGGAGTAGGTGCTGGCATGCCAAAGCTAAATTATATGATATTTGATGCTTTTATATGTATTTGCATGAAGCCACCTAGTTTAGTTGCATGATTAGAAGTGCCACAAAAAGAAGAAGAAAAACCCTCTGCCAGCAAACATATATGAGGCATGCCAAATTAGACACGTTTTTTGGAATGAAATAGAGTTGTTCTGATGTTGACATGTTTTTTGGAATGAAATAGAGTTGTTCTGATGTTGAGAGTAACGTGAAATGCATTTTGATTCTTTAAATAAGATTTCCAGAAGTTAATTGGTTGGTATTTGATGCATTTTGAGATAGTTACCTTCACAACTTAGGCCATGACATTTCAGAACTAACATTGAAGGAACAAAGTGATAAATGTGGTAGAAAATGTGGGGGAAAGCTGATCGAAGTGACACATTCTAGTGTTTAATGGGATTTATGATTGATGCTGTTGGGTATAGTGCAGAACTAACATTAAATAGGCTTTCTGGAACTAGTGATCTTAGAACATGCCAAGTTTGATTAAAAACAATACACATGCTATTGTGGGATCTTGAATAAATCTAGAGCAACAGAAGAAACTGCTCGCTGCTAAATGATATTAGTTCCTGGTATTGAAATTTAATGTTATCTAACATTTAGGCATCTTATAGGGAGCTGCATGAGAAGTTGTGAGAATAGAAACCGCAGTTTATCCAATTCTGAAGATCCTTTTTTCCTTTTATGAAATATTTGAAGGTACCATTGCTTCATGCTTTTGAACAATAACTTAAGTGTTGTAACTAGATAACCATTCCACTAGTTAGTGCCATACTTCTGTAGTCTTCTTGGTGTTGCTTGCTTTAGAGTAATTAATTTTTATACTAACTTTTATTTAATCGCATTGATCTGGTAGGATCCTAAAATTTCTCTTTGTTACTGTATGAGAGAATAACATTGAAACATGTCTTGCTCAAAATGATAACCGTTTTGATTTTTTCCTGCAGGGGTATGAACAGCTCATAACTGTTGAAGGATTGCATCAATTACACATCCTCATATTCTTTCTAGCAATTTTTCATGTGTTATTTAGTGTTATTACCATGACACTTGGGAGACTGAAGGTATGGAAATGTTCTTTTTATAATACATTTGTTTTTCTATGCTATTTGCAAACATCTAATTGCCTGAATTGGTTATGTGCATTACTGGAAAATAAGATCTATAGTAATGACTAAACTAGAAAAAAAATTTAATGTCTAAATCTAGGTAGACAAGCCAGTTGACAAACTATCTTTCCCCTGACCTATAATGTGATGTACCAGGTCAAATTCTTAGCTAGTAGTAATTAGTTACTTTTTACAGAGTCGTGCCTGGAAGCGGTGGGAGCTGGAGACTTTGTCCCATGATTATGAGTTCTCAAATGGTATGCTGTCTTATCTTAAAGGCTAGATTCCACCTTTATATTCTAGCTTTAACTTTTCTTCATTAAATCCAAACATCATATTTGCTTATCTGGGTTTGTATGCTATATTGGATATTATCTTATGCATAGATCCTTCAAGATTCAGGCTTGCTCACGAGACATCTTTTGTGAGAGCACACACCAGTTTCTGGAGTAGAATTCCATTCTTCTTTCACATTGTAAGAAATATATCAATTAACTAGCACCAAGTTCTTCCTCTTCCTTGTATATATATATATATGTTTGGTGTGTTCAGTAGCACTGTATGGTCTAAATTTGTCTGTATATATTGCAGGGATGCTTCTTTCAACAATTTTTCAGTTCTGTTAGCAGGTCTGACAACTTGACATTGCGTAATGGATTTATCACAGTGAGTCTTCATACACAGATTCATTTTTCAAGTGCTGGATTGCCACTTTATTTTTGACAGTGCCATGTTTATGTAGGTCCATTTAGCTCCTGGAAGCAAGTTTAACTTCCGTAAGTACCTCAAACGGTCATTGGAAGATGACTTCAAGTTAGTTGTGGGAGTAAGGTAATGGTTCAACTCTCTCTCTCTTCATGTTATATTTCTTTGGTTTTTCACAAGATTTCAAATATTTATATATCCTGATTTATTTTGATGTTTTGGCAGTCCTGTTCTGTGGGCATCCTTTGTTATTTTCTTGCTCCTGAATGTTAATGGTAAGTTCTCTTCTTTGGAAATTTTTAGAGCATAAAGCACTTACGAGTTGAATTTGAGGACAGTCTAATATGTTGATGTGCTGTGTCCCTTTCAGGATGGCAATCTTTGTTCTGGGCTTCAATAATACCTGTGATTGTAAGAAATCTATTCTCAGTGATCAATTTTCCTGGTTGAGAGCAAACATCATTGTTCTGACCATTCATTTTTGCAGATTATCCTAGCTGTTGGGACAAAACTTCAGGTCATTATGATGAAGATGGCTCTTGAAATCAAGGACAGACATGCAGTAGTCCAAGGGATGCCACTTGTGCAAGGCTCAGACAGATATTTTTGGTTTGGTCGACCTCAGTTGCTTCTTCATCTTATCCATTTTGCTTTATTTCAGGTACAGTATGGCGTCCTCCACAGATACTAAACCTTACATAACCTATAATTACATCGGAATTGTTAGCTTAAGATTCTTTGGATATCAAGGTTCTTTGCTTTATTCATAGTAATTAACTGTAAGTATGCTAATTGCCATTTTCTTTATTTCATGGTGAGTGCAGAATGCATTCCAGATAACATATTTCTTGTGGATATGGGTAATTCACTCTTTTCAGCAACTCTGTTATGCAATAATGTATTGTCTGCTCCTGTTCTTTACTCCTTACATCCTTCGCTTAACATGTATGTTTACACATGCAGTATTCATTTGGGTTGAAATCTTGCTTCCATGACAATTTCGATATTGTTATAGCCAAAGTTGCTTTGGGGTAAGCTTTTGTAATTTCAACAGATGGCCATTTCTAGTGATAAATCCATTACGAACATGTTATAGACGATATCATTATCAGTCACCTAATTTCAGCATGGAAAAAGACCATGCTCTGGACATTAGTCTTTATTTTAAAATGAACTGATAGACTAAATTTCCATGACCTTGCAGGGTTGGAGCTCTATTTCTGTGCAGCTACATCACACTTCCTCTGTATGCCCTCGTAACTCAGGTACCTTCAACTCCCTCTGGTATCTTTAGAAGCTTGAGATGGAACAAACATAATCAAGTAAAATCTTACAAAAGAAACTTCTAATTTCAAATTGTTTATTTGTTCTGAAAAGCAAGCCTTTGATCAACCAACAAATCATGTCCCCATTACTAGAAACGATGGTGTTTGTTTCAATATCAACCGCTAGTTCTGTTTCCTGACGCTTATTTCTCCAAGTTTTCTATGGTTTCCTGGAGACTAATCTTTATCATTGGCCACCTCTCAGATGGGTTCACGGATGAAGAAATCAGTCTTCGACGAACAAACATCCAAGGCTCTTAAGAAGTGGCACATGGCTGTGAAGAAGAGGCATGGGAAAGGAGGAAAGACTCCTGCTCGGACGTTCGGAAGTGTGAGCCCGACTGTGTCTGCCGTCTCTTCCTCAAACAGATTGCAACGTTTCAAAACAACCGGGCACTCAACCCGGTCATCATACTCTTATGATGATCAAGACGTGTCCGATTTAGAAGCTGAGGCATTGTCACCCACAACAGCAACTACCAGCTTTATTGTAAGAGTGGATGATGATCATGATGATGTTCACGAAACTGAAGTTGATGTACCACAATATGAGGAAGAAGAAACAAGAAATGAAGACGATTTCTCTTTTGTCAAGCCTGCCCCTCCAAAAGAACCGTAGTTTGCATAAACTGATGAATCATCCTCTTGTGTATCAATTTCTGAGGGAAAATTGTAGATTCGGATAGTGAAATACAGGATTTAATTGTTAAATAATATGTTTATTTTGTTTTATTCATTAAAAAGTAGAATAATATTTTTAGCTTAGTCTATATATAACCTTTTGTATTTAGATTAAATAATGTACTTTTAATAAATAAATTAAAGTTTAAATAACATATCGATTAATTAATAAATTTCATGGTTCTTGGGGTATTAATTTATAAAGATTTAATTATATTATAAAATTATAAGAGCTATCCAAGAGATCCATTATCATTTAAAAAAAATTAAATTAAACAATTAAAAAGAAGATATTAATTAAAAATAAAAAAAATATAAAAAGGCATGGTCAAGGCTGGGCTTAGCCTAAAAGGTCAAAGCCCATGCATATCCACCTAGGTCAAAGCCCATACATATCTGCCTGGTTTCCTCTCTGTATTTTCTTTAAAATGGACAAATAACACATCATTTATTTTTTAATTTATTGGATGATGATTCGTCCATCTAGATAGACCACAAGTCGTCCATTATTATTTTTTCTAATAATTGAAAGCGATAGACTTGTACCACAAGTCGTCCATTATTATTTTTTCTAATAATTGAAAGTGACTGGAAAGACATGGTTTAAATTTTTAGATTAAAAAAAAAAAAACTTAATTTTTAACTGCTTTTAACTTGAAAACATCCACAACCATTATAAAAAATTCAATAAACTTATTTTCTACCAAAAAAAAAAAAAACACAGACACTCTAATCGTTTTAAAAACTCAAACCCAACACACACACATGGGTAAATTAAAAAAAAAAAAAACATAAAATATTTAGGTTTGGAATTAGCTAAGATGCACATCTCAAACATTTGGGTTAGAAAAAAAATATTGCAATGCTTCATTCATTTAAAGAATGAGTCATTTGTCATTGTTTTCTACGATCTCTTACCGTTTTTAAAATTTATTTAACGGATTTTTATTATCTTATTAATCATTTACATAAACTTTATTTTATTTTTGTAAAAATGACATGAAAACAATCCATAATATACAGAGGATGACGTGTGGCTTGTGATGAAGATGGTTAATAATGAAGTATGACGTGTGGCTCTTGGGGACCGGTGTATACAGACGGTACCATGATGTTCACAGTTATCGTTCTCCTCGCTACCGTTGAAAATCAAACGAATGTGTCCGAGCAAAAAATTCCGTCCGAGTTTCCTTTATCCATAGTATACAGAGGGCGAGCGGGTTGCTAATATCTCGAAATACCACTGGCTAAAAATCCCATCCTGTTTAATATTTTTTATCATCACCACCATATACCCATTGAGAGCTTGAGACTGAAATTGCCTGCCAAACCTAGAGCTCTTGGAAGCCCTTCTTTTTGTTTCTATCTACATACATAGCTCGACAAGAACACAGGGAGAGGGGGAGGGAAAAAAAAGAAAACAAAGAGGGGAGTAAATTGAACTAAGCACCGAACACGCATCTTTTATTTAAGATCGAATATCTAATACATTTGCTTGTGCTGTGAGGCTTATATGTAATAACATGATGAAGCCAACTAATTAAATTAAAAGTGATTTAGTCCGAGAGGCAAGTAGAGAGGTGGGAAAGCTCGCCTCGTGTTTTCTGCCTCCGGAGCTGGAGGTGGAGGTGGAGGAGGAACCCCCTGCTTCCCATTTCCTTTTTGCATCCTGCTCACTCGATCTGCAAATTGATGCCGTTAAATCAGAATTCTTACAAAGCTCTTCTGTTGAGACTACAGACAAATTGCTTGATTAACCCCATAATATTTATCAAGACAGCTTATCTATCAAGAAATCAAGGTATTGAAAACAAAATTAGAAGGAGAGCAGCAGCTTATTTATCAGAATATTCTTCCCGATCGAGACCACTAAGATCCCATCTTTGCATTAATGCAAAGAATCATTTTGTGTGGTGACTTGAGAAAGAACTATACATGCTTGCAGGTCATTGAATGAATCTCAAAGAACTAACCTGCACTGAAGAAATAATATTGTCGTAAAAGAAATGCCGCAGCAGTGAGGATGAGGATCACGAAATAGTTGAAGGTGAGGAAAAACATTGCTTCTTTTAGCTAGAAATCACGTTTGCTTGTGAATCCCAACCGTCTTAGCTTGGTTTATATAGACAGGGAGTCATGAGGATTCACAGCAGTTCATTTAATTACTCGCCCGTCACCCAAATGTTCGGGTCGGACATGACTTATCATAAATTTAAAAAAATTAGACAGGTTATATTTGCATTTTAAAAGTATTTTTTTAAAATTTTTTTATTATTTTAAATTAATATTATTTTTATGTTTTCAAATTATTTTAATATGTTGATGTTAAATTTTTTTAATAAATAAAAAAAATTATTTTAATATATTTACAAACAAAAATACTTAAAAAAGGGTACTAACATACTCTCAAATATTCAAAAAAACAAAATATAACTCAAATCTTTTCACAATAAAACAATGTTGTTTCTTTGTTTTTTATTTATTTGTGTTGGTTTAGACATGGCTTAATTGCCAACCAACTTTCTAAAATTTTATAAAATCAATCGATTTTTATTAAATTAATATTTTTTAAATTTAACTTTAAAACTAACCGAGTGAATCTAAATAATAAATTTTTTAGATTAATTTATCAAGTAAATAAGGTTTGATTAGTATTGTTTTTTTTTATTTATTGGAATAGCAATGGTAAAATATTAATTTAAATTTTTTAAAAACATTAAAATTTAAAAAAATATAAAAAAACATGTCTAAAAAGAAAAAAAAAAGCGCATCTAAGCAATATTTTTTCCAACTTTGCGGTCACACGCGTACGAGAGATATTGCCAAAAAAGGTTGACATTAAGAAGCAACCACCACCTAGGCAGTGTGCTAACATCTTTTTTTTTTTTTTTCTTTTCTTTTCTTACCCAACTAATTCCTTTCAATCGATAAGCTTAGTAGGATTTTTACATAAGTGAAAATCATAGGCATTGTTTGTTGGAATTTTTGGTTGGAATCTTACTTTTATCAAAATTATAATAAAGTTGAAAAATTAATTAAAAAAACTATTTTCTCTTTAACCTTACATAAAAATTCATTTAAGCCAATCATATCTAAAAGTTTAGGTTCTAACAAAATTGTACCATTTTTTGCAAATTGAAAACACATTCTTCTTTATTTATTTGTGTGGTAGGTGAATTGTCTACAACTAGACTAATTATATCAGGCCGTAGATATACACTGTAAAATACAAACTCGATATTAAAATATCTGACTTTTTTTTCAAAAAATTAAAAAATTAAAAAATTCTTTATTGAAAAAAAACAAAAAAAGATGTTTTGTTTTCATGCATATTTTTTTAAAATGATAAAATCACATTTTTATTATGTTTTAAAAATGCAAAATGAATATCATAATCAGTTTATGATTATCTATTACAGTTTTATCAAAATATTAAAAATCGCACAACAATTAGCTTGTTATTCAGAACGTTAGGAATTGACTATATCTAAAAAATAAATGTGATGTTAAATATGGACCTTAGAATGGTTGGGACCTAATCCAATAAGGTAGAAACTTCCTCATGAAAGAAGATCTACTTTAAACCTTAGACAAGATCAACAAATAGAAACATGACTTAGAAAAATAATCAATAAGCAATACAACTTATCTTAGGTAGGGTGTATTGGGGGTGACACGTCTTCCTCTTGCATAACTAGTTCTCTTACCCAAACTCTTGCAGACCATTAAGTTTTTTAGTGACTATAATATTAAGTGGCGACTCTTGAACTTCATAATCATAACTTAATGATTAAACCCAAAACCCTTTTTAACTTCCAGAAGGCAACTTCGCCACGCAACGTCGTGCACAACAACAATACTCCCACTTTTAATATATTATTGTCCTCAAGAATATGTATTAGATTCTGAAAATTGTTTTTCCAATTCCTTTCAGTTCCTTCTATATGGTATCTTTCTATAAAAGATTTGACCACTGTTTCAAGATCATTACTACTACTCTGTTATTTTTTTCTCATCAATTTTCTATCTAGGATTGCTATTAGACTGATTTTCATCATTTCTTTGTCAATCATAAGAATTATAGTGGTAGTAGTAAATGCATTGTTACTAACTTTCTTCTTAAGTAGTGATACATGAAACATTGGTTGAATTATGGTTCTTTCTGGTAATAGTAGCTTATACGCTACCTCTCCAGCCTTATATATGATCTTATAAGGACTAAGAAACCTCTGGTTTAGCTTCACATTCTTCCTTAGTGCCACATTTATATGTTTAAAAGTTGTAGTCTTAAGTAAACCAAATCACCAACTTGAAACACTTTTTCAATTCCATCCTTATTAGTCATCTGCTTCATTTTGTTCTATCTCTTTCCAATTAAAACTGCAACTATTTGTCCATGTTCACCCTTCTTTGAATAACTTCATCCACAACTGCTACTCGAGTTATTGCTGGCAGAGTTACCTTTAAATGAGGAGGTGAATAGTCATATAGTTCTTAGAAAGGGCTTGTCTTAATATCTTAGTGATAGCTCGAATTTTTCCACCATTGAGCTTGGGATGACCAACTATACCATTTATTTGGGTTGTGGATGGTTATGCATCTTAAATAGGTTTCTAAGTACTGGTTTGCTTTTATGGTCTGACCATCATTTTGAGGATGAAATGACATATTCATCAATAACCTAACTCCTAATAGTTTGAATATCTTCTAGAAGATACTTGTGAAAACTTTATCTCTACCAGTAAAAATTGGTAATCAATGAAATTTATATACATGTTCCAAAAATAACTAAGCGATGTCTTGAGTTGTAAAAGGATAAGTTACAACAAATGCCTATATTTTGTGAATTTCTTAACAATTACCAATATAGCATCTTTCTCCCCTGACTTTGGCAATTCTTTTACAAATTCCATTATTATATTCTTTTAAATACCCTTTGGTATAGGTAATGACTACAGTAAACCAGGGTGAGGTACTATTTCCATCTTGACTTGTTTATATGCATCACATTCTTCCACAAATATTTTAACAGAAGCTTTCATGGAAGGTAAAAAAAGAAAAAACATTTATTTAAACCTCTTTTATGAATTATATGTTCATGTATATCCTTCCATTTAAGAATCATGTGTTATAATCACTAGCTTTTCTCTTATATCTCATTTGCTATCAATCATAATTCTATTTTTATACCTCAAAACCTCTTTAATATATGAATATTATGGTCAATCCTCTATGTTAATCAACTTTTCAGACACAATCTACTTAAATTGTTCATCACTTTCATAGGATTAACTAGCTTGATCATACCAAGTTGGATTTATAACAGTGATAACAGCTAAGTTGCCTTAATACTTTTTTGATTCCTCTTGTCTATCGGTAGTAACCTTTTTGGATAAAGCATTAACTGCCAAATTTTTTTTCCCTTTCATGTACTAAATGACATACCTCAGTCCTAACAATTTAGTTAGTCCTTTCTTCTAAATAGGTGTGTGAATTTTTCGCTTCAATAAAGATCTTAAACTTTCATGATTGGTTTTGATAATAACTTAACCATGATCTAGATAACACTTTTACCTTTCTACTGCTATAAGGATGGCTAAGTACTCTTTCTCATAAATGGATAATCCAAGATGTTTCACATCAAATGCTTTACTGAAATAAGCTAATGGCCTTTATTTTTTACTAAACACAACTTCTAAGTCAATAGTACTAGCATCAATTTCTAATATAAATATAGTATTGAACTATGGTAAAGGCAAGGTTATTGCCTTACGTTGCTACCTAATTTTTGACCCATATTTTTATAAATGTTCAAAAAAAACCAAAGAATAGCAAAAAAACCCCCAAAAAATGCATTTTGATAAATTTGTATCATTTTTAGCATTTTCAACGTCATCTCAAAAGAATTTAAATTTGCAAAGGTATTTTGAACGTGTTCAACATTTAACGCATTAATTTTATAATTACTAATTTTTCTTATTGAGTCGACGTTGATTTTGCTCGCTTTCAAAAATACAAAAAAAAAATCAAAATTTACAAAAAAAAAGAAAAGAAAAAAAGAAAAATTGAGGGACCAGTTTGGAAACCTAATAACATTTATCCTATAAATACCATGCTATAGTGAAAAAAGAAGCAGAAAAAAAATTGAGGAATTTAGAGGAAACACAGTAAAGAAAAAAACCTAAAACCTAATTTTTTTTTCCTTCTTCTCTCGGGCCGTCGTTCCCCTTTTCCTCTAGTTCTCTCCCAAACTGAAGGAAGCCCTCTTCCTTTGCCAAACCAGTCATCGTTCTCCCTCTCTTTACCTGTTAAAACCGCCCCTCTCTTTGGCCAAAACGAGAGAGAGCCAAAGTCTCATGGTCATCAACACACTACCCTTATTACCATCTCTCCCAAAACCAGAGGCCACGATTAGTCCCTCTTCTCCACTAATCCTCTCCCTCAGCCGTCAAGCAACAGTCGACCCATCGACCTCCCTTACCCGGCCGATGCCACAGACACCGGGCCAAGACTGCCCATCTTCTGCCTCCCACAACAAAGCCAGCCCCGTTACAACTCCCCCCCAAGCACGACAGTGGCCATGGATGGCCTGCTGATGAACCACTCTCTTAGCCAGCAGCGGCGGTCAATCCCTTAAGTTGACCCCCCCGAGTCTCATCGTCGCGTGTGCCGACGCGCCACCAGCCACGACAGCTTCTTCTTCGATCTTCAACCCTCCAAACGGCAACAAGCAACGACGGTGTTGAACCCAGAAGAAGAAAGCATTAACAGAGGGAGATAATGGCAGATCTAAAAGAAAAAGGGAAAACAAAAGTGAAATCTACTGCTTGTGTTGTTGAGTTACTTCGCAGGTGACTGGGAGACGCACTGCTGGTACGAGCGGGAAGAGAAGAAGGAGACGATCCCGATCCACCAGTTTGCTGGTCTTCGCTGGTGATGACACATGGATCCACCTGCCGCTAGTGAGGTCCACGCGCCGCCACTAGTCCGGCAGATCCCAGAAGGCTTCCTTGCAGTTCTGTATTTTTTAGGGGTTTGTTCTGTAATTTTGAAATTGTTAAGGCCTTGTTTGGGTAAATTTTAAATTTTTGTTATTTTATAATATGTAAAAGTGAGGTGTGAGTTAAGCATCGTAAAAAGTGGTGTTAATGTGTGTTTGTATTTTTTTTATGAATGTTTTCTTTTAATGTAAAGATAAAAAAAAAGACAATAATAAAAAGAAGAAAAAAGAATTATGTTTTTTAATTTGTATGCGGTCAAGTATCTGATGGACAAATAAAATCATGTTGTATTTTCCATGAAAATGTAAGAACACGTTTCTACATCTATTTTGGGATTTAATAACTGATTTTTTAAAACCTTAAGAATTTGACTAATATTTTAAATTTTCAAATCACATCAAACCGCAAAGCAGCTTACCTCAGGTAGGGTGCGCTAGGGGTGCTAATACCTTCCCTAGCCACAACCAGTCCCTTACCCTCGAATCTCTGACAATGACCAGTACATCCAGGCAGGGGCGGAGCTAGGATTATTTGTTAGGGGGGGCCAAAAAATATAATATATTTTTTTAATTTATTATATATAAGTTGTAAAAATAAAATAAAAACTGCTTGATTTAGTTTTATTTAAAGAACGTATTACAAAATATATAATAATCTTTGTACCTATTAAATACAAACATACAAAGTATATAAGAAACATTAACTAAAACGAAGCATTATTTATGTTTAATAAACTTTGGAATAAAATAATAAATAATAATTCTTACATATTTATTTTAATTGTGCTCATCGTTCTTTCATAGAATAGAAATCATCGATTATCATATCAATTGGGAATCTTTCAGCAATTTCTTTTTCTATATAGACAATCAAATAATTTGCAAGATAATCATCCTCCATCCAATTACAAAGTCTTGTTTTAACAATCTTCATCGCTGAGAAAGCTCGTTGAGTAGTTGCTGTCGAAACAGGAAGAGTCAAGATAAGTCGAATCAACCTGTCAATGAGTGGATAAATTGTTGATTTTTCTGTTTCAACCAATCCTTGACATAAATCTGCAGTCGATGACATATTCTTTAAATTTAGATGATTGGGTACATCAAGCTCATAATGTTGCAACTGAAATCTCAAATGAATTTTTTCTTGTTCAGAAAAATCTTCAGGATAGAACTTGTCAACAAGTAAGCATATATCTTCAACATTGAATAATTTATAGCTATTTCTAGGATCTAAAGCTGTGCTCAATTTAAGAAGCTCGATCACCTGCTCATTGAATCTGTTATTTATCTCTTGCAATTGCTGATCAATGATAGTTATAAATATATCAACTCGGTAGTGATGCTTAAGTGTTACTGATTTTGTTTTACGACGAGATCGTCCCATACTAGAAAAACAAGCATCCATATCAGGAATTTCAATGTCTTGATGCTTACAAAATGATGTCACTTCTTCTAAAAGAGTTTCCCAACCATCGTCTCTTAACTTCTGAATTAAAGTCTTTGTGCTAGTCACCAAATGCATAGCATTTAAAATGTCTTGAGATTTTTGTTGCAATGCTTGATAAAGCACATCAGTAATTCCCATAACATTCTTCATTATATGTAAGAAGAATGCAAAATCAAATGACATTAACAACTTAAATGAAAAGGCCACATCACCACGTTGAGAATAAGTAGATCCATCTAAAGCAATATTTTCAAGAACCAAGCAAGTTGCCCCATACATTTTTATCAAACTGCAAATTGATTTGAAATGCGAACTCCATCTGCTATCTCCAGGTCGTTGCAAACCACCTACTTGATTAACTCCTTTACCCGTTTCAATCTCATCAATATCAACTAGATGCTCAATTGTAGCTGCTTGAAAATCTCGTAACTCATCATTACGCTTGCAAGAAGCACTAACAATATTAATAATAAAGATCAAATTCTGAAAGAAAGTGTGAACATTAGATATTTCTCTAGTTGCAGCAATAAGAGCCAATTGTAACTGATGAGCTAAGCAATGTACATAATATGCATAAGGGCAATCATTAATGAATAAAACTTGCAAACCATTCCACTCTCCACGCATATTACTAGCGTCATCATACCCTTGACCCCTAATATTTTGAACATCAAGATTGTGATGAGATAAAACAAAGGAAATCACTTCCTTAAGAGTTGAAGCAGTTGTATCTCTGACATGAACTATATCAAAAAATCGTTCTCGTATAAATCCACTTCTATCAAAAAACTTAATAACAAGGGCCATTTGCTCTCTTCTGGATTCATCTCAAGCTTCATCAATAATTAAACAAAATCTTGCATCACCAATCTCAAGACGAATTGAAGACTGAACATTTCTAGCAAAGACATGCAAAATTTCTTTTTGAATTTGATGTGAGGTGTTTTTAGCATTTTATGGACCATTACCCAAAACAAGAGCTCCTACTTGCTCATTGCAAGATGCTAAAAGTTCCATCATTTTAAGAAAATTACCTCGGTTTTTTGATTTTGGATGTTCATTATGCCCTCTAAAAGCACATGCTTGAAATGTGAGCCAACGAACAATATCTATTGAAGCTTTAATACGCAATCGATTATTTAGAATTTCTTGAGTAGTTTGTCTCTTAACTACCTTCTCAATATGACATGACTGATTTTTCAAATTCTCCAAGCACCTGGTAACAAACCCTTAAGCTGAATTTGGACCTTTTCCCATATGAGTCAAAAAAGCACACCGCTCTCCATCATTAACTTTCTTCCAACAATTGAATCCTTTAACAGTAAATATGTCTGATCCTGGCTTCCTAGATGGCTTACTTGAAAATAGATAGCAAGGAAAACAAAATGCAGTATTTTTCTCTAAATATTCAAGCCATGGATAACTTTTGAACCAATGAGATTAAAAGTGACGAGGATGTTTTTCACCAGTCAACGGATATTTAGACATCAAAGGTTGATATGGCCCTAAATTAATGTATGCCCTTCAAATTTTGTCCTGTTGATTAACAAGGTATTCCCAAATTTGAGGACGATTGCTTGGATCTCTAATTAAATGAGCAATGCCGATTCTAGGAGGAGGTGGTTCACTAGTCAATGCAGGTTCTTCATAAACTGAAGCACATTGGGGATGCTCAACCATAACTTCAACATTACACGTTGGAGTTGGTTCACTAGGCTGTGAGTTATCAATATTTTTCCTTTTTTTCTAAAAAAAGAGTCAATTCTTCTTATTTTGTTCATGGTTTAACCTAAAATCAAAACATATATTGTGAGAAAAAATTGATAATTTTGGTGGCTCTACTAAAAACAAAACATAAAAAAAAGTCCAAGTATAATCAAAACAAACCCATAAAATATATCAAATTAATTAGAAAAATAAAACAACACTATAACAAGAATTCAAAAAAAATTGGTAAAACTAGCAGATATAAAAAAAAAGAAGCAAAAATAACATAATATATAAAAAAAATTATTAAATTCTTAACAAACATCCTAAAATAAAATAAAAATAAAATTTAAATTTAGGTTATCAATAATTAATTACCTTATTTTATTTGATGAAAGATGTAAGTTTACTGTTTGCTTTAGCTTTTCCACCTGCAGCCTGACGTTTATATTCTAATATCTATCTTTTATTTTATATTAGGGTTTTAAAAAGTGACAGCACTTTATATGCTTTCATGTAGGGGTTAAAACAAAGCATAACTACATTGTTACTAATATATTTACTATAAGGAGGGCCCACCTATTTAAAACAAAACTCATTCCTTCTTCTCACGTTTAGTGTCCAGGAAATGAAACAAATCAAATGTTTTACAGGGGCCCGGGCCCCTGCTTGGCCCCTTCTAATTCCGCCACTGCATCCAGGTTTCCTAGTAACCCTCATTCAAATACTAGGTGGCGACTCCCAAAAAACCAACCAAGCAAACGAAATGAAAAATTGCCAACCGACGCCGTGCAGGGGACGTGCGACACCTTACACAAAGCTTCATTTAACTCTTCAAATGTTGTTTGCGATCTTGCATTCCAGCATAAATTATTCTTATTCAGCCTGTAATTTACTCTAATGAAAACCTTAAACTTTCATTATCAGTTTTGATAGTAATGCTCTAGCTAATACCTCCACCTTTCTATTTCTATAAGGATGATTATGTACTATTTCTCGTATATGGATAATTCAAGATGTCTCACACCCAATGCTTTGCAAAAATAAGCTAATGACCCTTTTTTTTTTAATTAACACTACTCCTAAGTCAAGTCAATAGCACTAGCATTAGTTGTTTCCAACATAAGTGTTATATTGAAATATGATAAATCCAGGACCGGTGCCTTACACAAAGCTTAAGGGCTACAACTATTGTGAATTATTCCATTATCCAGCATCTCATTTATCAATCTCATCTTTCTGCATTTAAGAATTCTTGTAGGGTTTAGTAATTATTGGTTTAGCTTTAGGGATCACTATCTTTTTATTCCACTTGATTGCTCGAGCTTACAACTTGTACACATAAATGTTCCAAAATTTTCCCAAGGATACCAATTACCAAAATATACTCCTTCCAGTTATGCTTTTGGAAATAAACAAGGGAATTCCAAGTTTTAAAGGCATAGAGTATAATAACACATTGTAGTTGTTAGTTAACATAATTTACAACCGTGCAATTGCTTTTCTTCAACTTCTCATAAGTAAAACCCAAAATATTAATTAAAAGATATACTAGATCTATTCGTTTTACATAATTATTAATCAAAATCATAATTAAATATCAAAATAAAAATTTATAAATAATATCCCAATTGTGAAAATTGTAAAATATGACTTTTTTTTGTTTGTTTGAATTAAAATAAACAAATTTAGCAGATAAAGCGAGATTTCTTCCAATGACATGTAAAGTTACAATATAGAAACTTGAACATAAAGAAAAATTTTGTGAAATTAAAGAGAAAAAAAATAGAACATTTTCCGAAATAAAATGACAGAGTGACTAATATATATATATATATATATATATATATATATATAGAGAGAGAGAGAGAGAGAGAGAGAGAGTACTAATCACTTCTTATAAATTCCTCTTTGTTTTTTGTTTTCCTCAATAGCTTTTCTTTTCTCACCCTCCCAATTTTATTCCCAAACTGGAGAGCCAAAGCTCTCAATTATTTATTGAAACCCTAGAAACAAAATGTTAAATTAAACAAAATCTATAAAAATTAAACCAAATAGAATAAAAAGAATAATTCAAGAAAGAAAACGAAAATTGAACACGTGTTACTTGTTCTTTCTCCTTTTTTTCTTTCTACTTAGGCCTGTTTGTTTGCTGGAAAGTAGTTTTTTTGAAAAGTGAATTCCGAGAAAGTATTTTCCGATGTTTGGTAGTGTAATGAAAAATAAGTTGGAAAACACTTTCCAGTGTTTGGTTATGTCATGGAAAATAACTTATTAATGTTTTATTTTTCTCAAGTTTATTAAAATAATAAGGAATAAATCTTACAAATTAAAAATTTAAATGAGAATGAAATTGAAAAAAAATATAATTTCATAAATTATCTCAAATAAAATAAATAATAATCAAAATAATAGAAATCAAATCTAAAAAATTTAAAAAAAATGAAAGATGAAGAAATTAAAATAATAATAATTAACATTTCATAAATTATTTCAAAGAAAATAAGTAACAATCAAAAGAATGAGGACCAAATTTGATAGATAAAAAATTTTAATAAAAAATGATAAGGAAAAAGCAAATAGCAATTATAAAAATATGGACCAAAGTTAATAGAAAAATTAAATTTTAAGAGATGAAATTGAAAAATAAATATTCAAAACAAATTATATATAGCAACCAAAAGTTTGAGGATCAAATTTGATATAATTAGTAAATAATGACATTTCTAAATTTTTCACAACTTCCGGAAAGTGTTTTCCGCCCAAATTTTTCAGGAAAACACTTTCCTGAAAATAAAGCCAAATTTTTCTTTAACTGGAAAGTGTTTTTCATTGACCAACTTTTCTAATGGCAAACAAACACAGGAAAGTTTGGAAAGTGATTTCCCAGAAACCACTTTCCGGAAAACAAACACAACCAAAAGGAAATACACTTTCCTGAAAATCAAACCAAATTTTTCTTTGACCGGAAAGTGTTTTTCATTGACCGGAAAGTATTTTTGTTGACCAATTTTTCTAATGACAAACAAACACAGAAAAGTTTGGAAAATGATTTCCCAAAAACTACTTTTCAAGAAACAAACATGGCCTTAATTGAAGACATTTTTCTCCCAGTAGCACATAGTGAGTCAATCATGTTTTTGTAAGCGACAAGGAGGAGGTTATGTTCCTCAACTTTCAGATTATCAACATGTGTGTTGGGTGACCTGATATGTGAGGGGAGCTACCCTGCCAGAATTGTTGAGAGAGAGAGGGTTTTCAAAAAAATAAAATGAAATGGGAAAAGGAGAGGAGTGGCAGGTTTTAATTTATCTTAATATTTTCCGATGAAATTTACTGACGTGTCAAAATACCGATGAAATTATTGAAAATACTCTTTTATTTTTGATATTTTGTTGCAATTTTCATTGAAAAACACCAATAAAAAATATCTCATTGCTATTTTTATTAGTAATTACCAACTGAACTTTTCCGCTTCTATTTCCATTAGTAATTATCAACAAAAAATTTATGGTCAAAATTTGCTTTGTTGTTTATCAATTTTCTAGCCATGATTGTTTGAGAGGAGGCCGCACGGGAGAAGTAACAATGAAAATATCATTTCAATTGATTAATACTCAAATAAAAACAGTATTATTAATTGGAGTTTTAGGAATATCATTTTAATTAGAAAAAGGGGCCGGTAATGGCGGTGGTTTCGTGGAAGTCACCTCTTGTCATTATCACAAAGTCTTGTCGCCAATACAAGAAAAAATAAATTAAATCTTGTTTATCGTGCTTTATTTTAAAGTATTGATATTGCGGTAATTGTTGTGATTGTGATATAAAAATAATTATTTTATAAAAATTATTTTTAGTTGGTATTAATTTGGTATTTATGAATATTTAGTTAAAATTATGATTGAAATTGAAATTGAACAAAAAATAATTTAATGTATTTGGTTAATAATGCTTTTGAAATTGAGGTTATAAAATAATTTTAAAATATATATATTAATATTGATGGTTTTTAATTTAAATATTGTAGATTTAACTATTGTTATTATATCATAAAATAAATAATACTTTATATAAAATATTTTTTATTATTTCATTAAACTATCTATAATTTCATCACATATGAAATATATCTGACAAGAAATTGACAAGGACTATAGTTTTTTGGTTTTTTAAACAACGACAACATCAGGTAAAATATAATTAGGAACAAAATTGGAATTGCGATCAAATTCTGCAAATGCTACGGCATCAAGCGATCTCTATCTAATTTACGTAGTGTCATTGAATAATAGTAAACATTAGTTTTTTGAATAAAATACAATTAAAAAATTAAAAATAATTTTTATTTTTTCTTTAACTAGGTCGGACCCGGTTCAATGCATATTGAGCTTTGAACCGGACCTGATCCGGCCGGAACTGGTCCGATCAGAATAGTGTAGCATGCTACACGCTAATTGCACTATTCACTGAACAGTGCAATTAGCATGAACAGTGCGCGAAAAGCATGAATTACTTGCTTTTTTTTATCTGCATTTCAACCGCAAAATTAACATGGGATCCATGTATAGTAAATCTCGTTTTTATGTTTACCAAACGCCTGAAATTTACAGTTTAATTAAAATACAGTCACAACCACGTAAACAAACACGCTTTTACACTTTGAAAATTGAGTTTCCACCAATGAAAAAAATCCTAGTTTCGGCATTCCATACAAAAGTTTGGTGATAGCCCAATGTCTCTTTTCTTTTTCTTTTTTTTTCATTCCCAATATGATTTCTCAGATAATGGATTAAATGATTGAATTTGAACCTTTATACAAATCTCAATTGCGAGGAATTATAAATAAGATTTATCAAAAGAAAAAAGCCTGTCTATTTACCTACCTGCGTGAAATCAAGAATTGCTTGCCCACTGCCTGGTTTCTTTTTTATACGCAAGAGAAGGATAGGTTCATGGCGTAAATCACGCCTGACTGAAGCTGAGAGGGATTTTTTATTTCTCCTTTGTCTGGAGTCCGTACCAGGTTAGGCTTACTGCCAAAAGAACAAGCACTTTGAGTAAAAAAAAATCACCGAGGTCAGTGTCACTTTGAGTATTAAGTGCTAAGTTCTTATTATAATCTATACACTTGGAGAGGTAATCTTTACTGTAGGCGGGTTAAATTTTTCTTAATATAAAAAAAAAAACTTAGACCAATAATATTATTTAAAAAAAATAAGAAAAATCTGGAATTCAAGTTATTGATTTAAATAGATTGTTAATTAAATAATATAATTGGATAAAAAAAAGTTGGCGACAATGAAAAAAACTAAAAAAAATAACAATGACTAATCAAAAAAATAAACTCTTGCCAATATTATAAAAAGATATCTTCTAAATATTTTAAAAGGTTTGAATAATCTTATTTGATAACAAAGAAAAAATTAAATGAGAATAGAATAACCTCTTAGAGAGAAATATATAAAAGGTAGGAAGATTAGTTACCTGAAAATTAAATGTTGAAGGATGAATTGAAAAAAAAATTAATTTTAAAAGGAATAAAAAAACCTGACTTTAATCATCATACCAAACTCACAAGCCACTTATAAGGACGAGATAATCATATGTAAAAGAAACATAATAAAACAATGGAGGTCAATTTCAAGCAAAGAAAATAATGAAAGGGAAACCTAAAAGAAATAAAACTCGAGTTAACCTGGGTTAACTCGATTGACACGGGATCTTAGATATAAAATCAGGATAACCTCATAGAAAATGAAAAGGGCAAAACTCATGAAGTTGAAGGCCTAGTAATATAATATCGAATGATAAAATTAAAATAAATTAATTAAAAAATATAAAAAAAGGCCAAAGTCAAACTAGACTAATCTTCAAAACTCGTGACTGGGTCATGACTCATGAGACCAGGTTACCCCATAAAAAGCATACCTGAAAAAATCACGAAACAAAATTCTTAATTATCTAAAATTAAAAAATAAAACAAATAGCAATAAAAAAAATGAGGATCAAATTTAGTATAAAAATCAAATAAAATAAAACAATGAGGGATGTAATTTAAAAATAAAATAAATCAAGAAAAAAAATAGCAATCAAAAGAATAAGAACTAAATATGATAGATGGAAAAGTAAGGGATGAAATTGAAAAATAATTTTAATTTTGTTAATAATTTTTAATAAAATAAATAGTAATAAAATCTAAAAGAAAAAAAAGTGAAGGAGCTTCTTTGAAAAATTAAAACCTCATGGAAATACTATTTTGCCCCTCAATTTACACTTCCTGTTGTGAGGGGGAGGGACCATTCTATACACAGTATAACTACACTGATGGCTCTTAGTTTTTAGTTTTTACCATAAACATAGACTAAAAGACAAAAAAAAACGCAGCTTAGTGTGGAAAATTAGCTCAAGTTATTGGTACGATAAATATTAGAGGGTTTGGAAATATAACAGCGATTGTATTTTAAAATATTTTTTATTTAGAAATATATTAAAATATTTTTTTATTTTAAAAAATTATTTTTTACATCAAGATATTAAAATTATATAAAAACATCTAAAAATATTAATTTAAAATAAAAAAATTAATTTTAATCTTTTTTACAAATATTTTTAAAACATTAAAATAATAATTAAAAGTAATTAATTATTGGAACATGTCGACAAGCAGTCAACTAGTCATGTCGATTATCCCAAAGTCAGATCTTATCACAATCCTTTCCAAAAAATTCCTAGCACTTGAAAATGACAGTAGTACTGGGATTATTATTGGAGCCGAGTCAATGAGTGGTAGGTATGTGGAAGCTACTTCCACGTCAATTATCCCACACTCAGATCATATTGAAACCTTCAAAAAAATAATAATTAAGTTTAGTTTTTGTAAAAACTTGGGTGTATTTTTTATATATTTATTCTGCTTATTTACACAATTCAAAAGAATATGAGAAACCTTTTATGTTTATACAACAGATTAGTTATGAGTAAATACGAGAAAAGACTGAATCTAGCAGAGGATTAAAGAAGCTCAAAATTTTTAAGAGAGGACTCTGGTTTTGCTACCTCCAGATAATTCTTTTCTTTTTATTTTACTCCTTTCACTTTCAATCTAGCTCGTACTCTCTCCCTTTATTACATGTATTTTCCTTCTTCTCCTTCTTTCTTTTGATTTAAAAACTACATCTGTGCTAGATCACAATTTAGTTTATTATATATGTTTTTACATATCAATCACAATTCAATACGATCTCTTTATTTAACTCTATATATATATATATATATATATATATATATATATATATATATATATATAGAGAGAGAGAGAGAGAGAGAGAGAGA
>Ga0325405_1000302_pt1 | contig 46275 bp, 29 predicted proteins | sample PopdelMetagenome_21_FD_205663 | JGI IMG/M metagenome (GOLD analysis project Ga0325405, IMG submission 205663) | Populus deltoides microbial communities from Bellville, Georgia, United States - Xylem-Control-R2 | ecosystem: Host-associated > Plants > Phyllosphere > Stem > Wood/Secondary xylem...
AAATAACTATTATGAGAAAATCTTGTAATATATATATATATATTTTCAACATTTTTTTGGTTAAAACTTGCTTTTCATATCAACATAAGGTTTTTTTAATATTAAAAATGATGTATATGATAAAAACATAGTTATTTAAGGGGGGAAATAACTATTATGAGAAAATCTTGTAATATATATATATATTACAAGATTTTCTCATAATAGTTATTTCCCCCCTTAAATTGTATATAAAATACTAAGACATGATTTTCAACATTTTTTTGGTTAAAACTTGCTTTTCATATCAACATAAGGTTTTTTAATATTAAAAATGATGTATATGATAAAAACAATTGTTTTCATTATATATATATATATATATATATATATTATTCAAGATTACATTTTTTTAAAAAAAAGTGATACTAGGTTCATATATAATAGTTAACAAAATAACTGCTAATATTAAAAAAAGTACTATAATCTTATTTGAAAACAAAGGCAAAATTGAATGGTATTTAATGAAATAATATTTTAAATATATTTTTAATTAAAATTTAAGAATAAAATTTTAAAAAAAACTAAAATAAAAGACATAAAAAGAGGTCAGGTGCTTAGATTTAAATGGTTGAGTCAGTGTGCTGACCCAATACAAAAAAGCCCACATAACTTAGCCTTTTTTTTTAATTGGTGGACATCAAGTTATCCGCCTGATTTGTTTTTCAAATAAAAAATTAAATAGATAATATGTTGATTGTAGTAGTAAACAATGCACCATCTTCTAATAAAAATTATAGTCACTAGAGGTGATGTTGGGATCCAACTTTTAGACTCTTAAAACCTTTTTTTTTCAATCATTTGTTCACATAAAAACACTTAAGAAACACTTTAAACTAGATAAATCCATTTTAAACCTTCAAAACCCTTAAATTGGTAATAAAAAAATTTAAAATTAAACCAAATAAGTTTTTTTTTTTCGTTCTCCGATCTACTCTTTTCAACAAAATAAAAGTTCAAAAACACCTCAACAGTACTTCTCTCATCAAGAAAAACTTAACATCAAGATTAACTTTCTCTCTCTTCTATATTTCGACAATATTTTCTCTCAATTCTTAAAACCTAAGAATTGAAATGTAAATAAAACCTAAGAATTGAAATGTAAAATAAATAAAGTTTAGAACCAACATATAAAATCCTAAAACTAAAGGGACTACAAAAGAGCAAATTGAGAAAATTTGGACAAAAATAAATTATTTTGCACAAATTTTTTTTAAAAAAGACCAAGACTAGAAAACATCACAAATTTAAAAATGGATTTTTTTTATTTCTTATTTTGATCATTCTCTTAATTTTTTAATAGTAAAAATTAAAATTCTTTTTCATGAGATTGGTCTCTATTTCAATTTTGAAATTTTATCAAACAACTTAAATTTTCAAACAAAAATGCAAGGAGAAGAAAACATCATATGAAAAAATAAAATTTAAAAATAAATCAAAATGAGAAATCAAAAACAACATTGTTTATTAAACAATGCCATTTACAATGAAAGCAATGAAGAATAACAACATATATTTGTAAAAAAAAAAACCGTTCTATTTAAGATGTATGCATCATAAATTAAGGCTAATTCTAATAAAGCAAACTACGAGATAATCAATAAAAATGAATCAGAGTCTCAGATCATATTGTAATTTCTTTTTTGCATTTTGCGATGAAAAAAAATAAATGCTGGTGTTTCTAAGAAATAAATGCATTTATAAGTTCAAGACAACTCATTCTCAAACGGTTCTTTAGTATTACAAAAGGAACTCTAAAATGCTGATTCTTTTTCCAAGATTAATTTTTTTTACGAGAACACATGATATCGGTATCTGTGTCAATTGATATTACAACTAGATTTCAAAATTAAATCATATTTTTTTGAGATTTTTATTATTAATTTTTTTACATAAAAAATATTTAAAAAAATTAAGATTTAAAAGTGTTAGGTTTTTTTATAAAGTTATAGCCAAGAGTTTTGACTGTAACGCCTAACCCAAAAGTAATATTTATAATATTAATAATAACATTAAATTTGCATGGCCCAAGTTTAAATAGGTACCAGACCCAATAGTCTTAGATGTGGGTTTAGTTGCAAGGTCGTGTCATAAAAATATGATAATTAAATAGATTAATTAAAAAAACAAAGAAAAAAAACTAACAGGAAAAAAAAACTAATGAAGAAAAAGAAAAAAAATTTGAATTAACTGGGTTAACCCTTCAAACCATGTTAACCCGTCAAACTTTGGATTCATGTCGTGAAAGTTTGATAACTGAATAGAAAAAAAATTGACGAGTTAACCTAAAATTAACTGAGCTAACCAGTCAAATCAGGTTAACCCGTCAAACTCAGAATCTGTGTCATGAAAATTTGATAATTAAATAGAAAAAAATTGAACATTAACAAAATAAATTAAACGAAAAAAATTAATTAAAAAAAAAACAAATAAAAGACATCAGCTTTTTCATTGTGGCCTGCACTATGCAGTCCATAGTCAAAGGCATAAAAACAGCAACAAAGCAAAAAGGAAAAAAAAAGAAAAACTAAAGGCATTCGTTGATAACTAAATAGGAAAAGATTTAATATTAATGAACTAAATTAATTAAAAAAATATTAATTAAAAAGAAAAAAGAAAAGAAAAAAAACTTATAAGAAGAAAAAAACTAATGAAGAAAAATAAAAAAATCTAAATTAACTGGGTTAACCTGTCAAACTTGAGATCCATGTCATGAAAGTCTGATAACTAAATAGAAAAAAAATTTAATATCAATAAACTAAATAAAAAAATTAATTAAAAAAAAATATCAATCTTTTCACCGTGGACTGCACTGTGCAGTCCACAACAAAAGGCTTAAAGAAAAAAAGCAAAAAAAAAAACTAAAGGCATCAGCCTTTTCACTGTAAACTGCATACAATATTAAAAGATGAAATTGAAAGAAAAAAACTAATGAGGAAAAAGAAAAAAAATCTGAATCAACTAGGTTAACCCGCCAAATCAGGTTAATCCGTCAAACCTGAGATTTGTGTAATGAAAGTGTGATAACTAAATAGAAAAAAGATTTAATAGTAATGAACTAAATTTAAAAAAAAAAGATTAATTAAAAAGGAAAAAACAAAGAGAAAAAAACCTACATGATGAAAAAAACTAATGAAAAAAAATCTGAATCAACTGGGATAACCTATCAAATTAGGTTAACCCATCAAACCTGGGATCTGTGTCATAAAAGTCTGATAATTAAACAGAAAAAATTTAATATTAAGAAACTAAATTAAAAAAATAATTAAAAAAAACAAAGAAAAATGACAAAAAAAACCCATAAAAGTGTGGGTCTGGCTGTAAAGTCGTGTCATAAAAGTGTGATAATTAAATAGATTAATTAAAAAGAAAAAAATAAAGAAAAAAAACCACCAGGAAGAAAAAAACTAATGAAAAAAAAGAAAAAAATCTGAATTAACTGGGTTAATCCGTCAAACTTGGGATTCACATCATGAAAGTTTGATAACTAAATAGAAAAATGAAATTGACGGGTTAACCTAAAATTAACTGGGTTAACCCGTCAAACCAGCTAAACCCGTCAAGGCTGGGATACGTGTCATGAAAGTCTGATAATTAAATTAAAAAAAATTTAACATTAACAAACTAAACTAAACGAAAAAAAATTAATTCAAAAGAAAAAAATCAAAAGAAAAAAAAAATTTCAGGTTAAGTTGTCAAACCATGTTAACCCGTCAAAACCGGGATCCGTGTCATGAAAGTCTGATAACTAAATAAAAAAATTTAACATTAACAAACTAAATTAAAAAAAATTTATTAAAAGAAAAAACATAAAAAAACCCATAGAGGTATAAAAAAAAAGGTAAATAAAAAAAAAAAAAACAGTTTATCATTTCAGTGTAGACTGGGCAATTTCTATCCTAAACCTAAAATGTTAATACTTTATTTTCTTCTGACACTTTATTACTTCTAACTTCTCTCTATTTTCAAGAGAGAAAAAAAAATTCAATCATAGCTTTGTATTTGTAAAAAAACTAGTCATAGGTTTGTATTTATAAAAAAATCTAACTTCTTTTATCATAGCAAAATATCTTTTTCCTTCTAAAAAAACCCATCACATATTCAAATTTTAAACAATTATTAGAAATTTATATAGTAAAGTCTTTGCTTTATTTTTGTAGATCTATAATTCTAATCCCTTGTATAAGCTACATTTTAGTGCCTAAATTCCTAAAACTTATTTTATAATTAAACTATACTTGACTCTCTCTTTTTTTGAGTTTAATTTCTCAGTAATGATTCTTAATATGTGTGACACATTAAATTCCTAATATGCTGATCCAAATATAAACTATAATCCTAATTAAAATACTATTATATGAATCAAATTATTTAATTTATCATCAATTTAATAATTAATTAATTTATATTTAAAAATTAAGTGAAACATCTAGCAGTGTGTCATGACCTCTCAAATATTAGTTAAGTCATTTATTATTTGACTAATTTTTTAACAAATAATTTCTCAATGTAATTAATGTCTTATTATTAATAATATTTTGATATAAATATTTAATAACAACATGTGTATGCTCTGTCATATTAGTTGTTAATATGATAGTCATTGATTATGTGAATAAAAATTTCTCTATTCTATCTTACGTAAAGATTTTATAATTAATACAATTTGATAACAAGTGGAGAATTTTTTTCTAATCTATTTTGGACAATGAATCATTTATTGATTACTTAAATACTTTGATATTGTGTTTAATTTATTTAATATTTGCCTATTTGTCATTCTTAATCAAAACAACATGTAGTTAAGATCAGAGCATAATAGTCTATATATATATATATATATAAAAGATAACTTAATGATTTTAAATCCTTGTTATTTATTGTTAAATAAGCATTTACATATTAGTTTCAAGTATTATTTATACCCTATACTACAAGAATAATTGTTTTTTCTTTTGTAAAATAAAAAATATAATATATATTAATCTTAACTACACTAATTAATATTCAATCTTAATCAATTTAAAAATAATAATTCGATAGAATAAAAATTATTTACAAAGATGCAAAATAATTTAAGTGTCAAGTAATCCAACAACGATTTTCATTTTGATCCTAATCAAAAAAAAAAATTATTTTATATTTTTTTTATAACGCAGAGATTAAAAAAAAAAAAAAAAACCAAAAAGAAGGTAGCATTGGGTATGGAAAGTTGAGGATATAAACTGGGAATTAAATTTAAGCATGCAAGAAAAGCTGTAAAATTTAATACGCGCAAGCTACATGTGGTGAAAGAGAAGAGGACCATCCAAGGACAAGAGGAATCCAACTTCTTTTGTTTTTTTCCACAACGCAAAAGTAAACTGACCAGAAAAGGGGCAAATGAAAAGAAGCAGAAACAAGCTGAGCTCCAATAAGCTACAAGCTGGTTCCTATAAAACCAACTAATTATAAAGAAGTAAAAGACAAAAACCCATAAAATTAACCTAGCAAAACCAAAATGGTTCTGAGGTTTTTAAATGTCCAGGAGATTCTGGGGACCTGTCCTCTAAGGAGGCAATCCCTCTGGTAAAATTAACCTCCAGAAGGGGGTTGCTTGTACCATATACAGCAGCTATGCCTGATTCTCCAACCCCCTTCTGTCAATAAAAGTGCCATGAAAACCGTACGGAACCCTCGATGGCAGCCTAACTGAAGCTTCTAACTGTAAATTCTTAGCATTCACTATCTGAAGCTCCGACTTCCATGTCTTCTCATCATGAACAAAAGCAAGAATGTAACCGTCATCTTCTGTTTCACAATTTTGATTTGTTGGCAAGAAAAACGGCTCACCACCATAACTTTTATTACCATACATGTACTTTTTAACCTCCCCAGTGAAAAGATCGACCTTGGCAAAACCTGAAACCTTAGGCCAAGGCTCGGCGATTGCTAGGTAAGCGTAATTTCTGTCTTCCAAGCCGATTCCGGTTCACCATCCCAGCCTCTAAATTAACATGATTTGATGATTCCTGAATAATGGGGCGGCGAGTGGACTTACCTGTCTTTAAATTCAGCCGGATTTCTGATAACACACTCTTTAAACTCTCGTCGTAATCGTTGAAAATGAAGTCCGGTGGAGTCATGCAAGACCCAATAACCACAACTTCGTTGGATTCTGGCTCTTCCCATGCATTCCATAAATGGAAGCAGAAAGCACCCGGCGATTCCACCCAAATTATGTCCTTGGCATCAGTAGCATTCTTGTTAAGAATTCCAAACCGAGATTTCTTGTTCTTATCGTAAATAACAGGAGAGCCACCTCTTAGCATTTCTTGAAGCTTGAATACCACTTGTTGGTCAGGGATCACCACGAAATTCTCAGTGATAGCAAAATCATGCATCATGGTTGGGATTGGTAGAGGTATATCAATGTCTGGTGATTTTTTACCGTCCGGAAAGAAGCGAAAGTACTTTAGATATGGCTTCTGAACAACGTTGTAGCTCAAAGCAAAGAGCTCTTTAGAAACTGGATCAATCTTTGGGTGTGCAATCATAGAATGCTTAAGTTGGCTATTGAAATTGTATCTACCAACAGTTTCAAGATCACCGCAAGGAGTGATTCGTACTTGGTAAGGAAGATCATCTTCAGACATGGCAAGAAGCCTGTCATTGAAGTAGACCAAGCCTGCGTTCGCCACTCCAGTTCCTTTTGTATGATCAAGAAGCCCACATAGTCCTCTAGCATAGAATAGGAGCAATCTTGCGATACCAGAGTGACCATGTAGCTCCCCAATTGCTTTAGGAAACACTGGCCGACCGCGTCCTCTCTCTTGTTTTAGCCTTTCCGTTTCGGTGAAACGACAAGAATAGCTTGCACTGCCTTTCTCAATTTTCATAGCGTGGACCATGCCGTCTCCATCGAAGAAGTGGTGACCGGCGACGGGCTCAAGAAGAGGGTTTGCTCCATTCCGGACATAAATGCCATCAATGCATTCGGGGATTGTTCCGGTCACCGGGAGCGATCGCCGGACTTTCTGCTCCTGCACGGGAGAGAAGTTTCCTGCAATTTGAACGCGTGGGTCCACTGTTTTGGGAAGTGGGCGTTGGCGCTCGTGTGAGACCAACGCAGCTTCTGCCATGTCTAAGGCTGTAGCTGCTGCTCTTTGAAGGAAATTCCACAGTGGTTGGTGACGGTTGGTTTTTGGATTTACAGTTACCGAGGAGTCTTCTTTGGGAGTTCCTGGTTGTGTTGGGAAATGGAGAACAGAAGGAGAGTGTAGAGTAGAGTGGATTTTCGTTTTTTTACTATTAGACTTGCTCTTGTTGAAGGAGATGGAGCCCAAATCCACTATTGAAGAGGAGAGATGATGAGGGATTTGTGTTTTGGCCCTAACACCGGAGTAGGGTGTATTAGAAGCAGCCATGCGATGTACCTTTTCTGAGATTGAAGCCAAGAGAAAGAGTCTTTAATTTCGTTTCTTTTGAGAAACAGAGGACGGAGGAAGGGCAGTAGGGAGGGGAATGATGTGTTTTGGACAGAAAGGGAGAGCAAAATGGGGTATAAATACAAATGGGAAAAACCGAAAAAGAGTGAAGGAGCGTTTTGTTTGCATGGAGGTCCGTCTCAGACATGTGAGGGAAGCCCGCGTGTTAGATTTGTGGGAAGGACACTTGGGAATTACATTCAAACATCACAAATCTAAGATTTATTAGAATGAAGAAAGTCCAAACACAGGAGAGAAAAAAAAGGTCCAAGGGGCGTGGGGCATCCCCAAACAAAGCAACATATAGAAACGCATTGATTTTGCGAAGAATTTAGACTAGATACTGGATCGCCCGTTGAGTTAATTTTTTTAATATAAAAAAAAATTAGCCAATAACAGTATTTAAAAAAAAAAAGAAAGATTTTTGACTTAATTGATTTTAATAAGATATCTGAATTTAATAATATGATTAAAAAACATTTACCAGAAATAAAGTATATTTTTTTTTCTATAATTAATGATAAAAATGAGTTATTAATATCATATTTAGGACGAGAATAAAGAAAAACCTGATGAAATTTTATTGTCGCTCTGTTGTGGACATCATATTACCATAAAAAGAGCTCACCAAGATGGTTCTAATGCTCCCGTGAAAAGATGCCTAGCAACATTGAAAGAGATCGTACATGTCATAAGAGCAACGACCCGAAAATCAAACCTAATAAAATATCATGAAGTGATTATACCATACTTATATTTAATCAATTAATTTAATTTAATTTAAAAATAAGATTTCTTTTAAAAAGTGAAATTTAACAAAGAACGATAAATAAAAAAACCCAAGATATCCAATGTCATTTTTAAAATTAGTGAAAAATACTATAGAAAACAAAAAAATAATGGATTTCAATCTCTAGTTAAATAAATGCTAAATAATATAACTGAAAAAAAGTAAGGAGATCCAGGTGAATCTTCTAAACCTAGGTTAATCTTCTAAACTCGTAACTCATGAAATTCTAGATTTGAGCTCAATAAAAAAAACTTGATTCCCAACCAATTCAATGTTGAAATTGAAAAAAAAATTAGTTTAAAAAATTTGCCAAGGTAAAAAAAAACAATAAAAAGAATAAGTATCAAATTTAATAGGAAAAAAAATTGAAGGATAATGAAATCATCAAAAGAAATCAATTTTAAAAATTATCTCAAATAAAAAAAAATAGTAATCAAAAGAATGAGAACCAACTATGATAGAAAAAAAATGAATGAGAATGAAATTGAAAAAAAATTATAATTTTATCAATTATTTCAAATAAAACAAATAGTAATCAAAATAACATGAACTATATCTGAAGAAAATATAAATTGAAGGGCTGCTTTGAAATTTTAGAGGGTTAAACATGAAAAGCAAGGAGGAGGGAGAAAAGAAGGAAAATAAAATAAAAGGTCATCAGCACCAAATTGAAGGTTCGTTTGCCACACACGCTACTAAGTGATAGAGGAGCCTCTGAGATGATTTGAACATCGCACATGAAGCTATGGTTTGGTCATCGAAAGCCTCCTCAAGCGCCACCCAAATGGCCTAGCTACAACCTACGCCTTGACACGTGTATTTTATTGTTTTTTAAAAAAAGTAAAAAGATAAAAAAATTGTAAACCCTGGGAAAATAAAGGTTGTGTAAATTGCAAACTATATAAATGGAAAATAAAAGTGAAGAAATTTATGTAAAGGTTTAAATAAAAACAGGAATTCAAAAATTTTTGGATATAAATTTTTAGACGAAATATTCGAGACATTATAAATTAACCCAGAAATGTTGAGGGTTAGATTAAATTAAAAAAAAAAACTAAACTAAAAGTTGTGAGGTGAAATTATAAGAAATTTAAAGTGGGGGCAAAAATAATACACTTAAAAGAAATGAGGTTTAAATACAAATAAGAGAAATTATAGAGCATAAATACTCCTCTTCTCACCAAAAATATGCAACAACCATAAGGAAAGAAAAGAGAGTTTTTGTATTCATTCTTGCAAATCAAGAGAGAAACACCAAAATTTCAAGAACTCATCTAAGATTAAGGGTTTATAGGTAGAATAAACACTTGTGGGCAAGAGATTAACAAGAAAATTTGAACAAGAAGAGAAGAGGGAGGGTCGGCTGTCATTAGAAAAAAAAAAGAAGGGAGTTGAAAATCTTCGACTGGTTGAAGATCAAAACCTTGATTCTTACCGGGTAAGGTGTTCTAAACATGGTCTTATGAGTCGTTTTAAATTCGATTATGAATTGATGATTTGATGTTGAATTGTAGATTAGAGTTCTTAGACTTGAATTGAAGAAAAAATATTAGTTGTTAAAATTAAATAAATTCATGTGTTATGTGTAAATGAAAATGTTGACAAATCTGGACAGTTTCATCTCCTAACTTTCAGAGAGATTTTGAGTAGGAGGATGAAGAAATTAGGATCAAGTTCCCTCATATAAATTGTAGTATTGGATGTTGAGTAACTAAATAAATTGGTCTTGCTCAATTTAGAGCTATAGAACTTCAGTAATGGGTCACCAACTGAGACTGGGTAATGACAGACCCTGTAGGGCAGTAGGTCTGATTCGTTGATAAGCAATTTTGACTATCATGGGAGAAAAACTGGGTTCGCCTTCCTTCATGAAACTTGTAGCCCCGTATCATAGCTTTTCAACATCATCAACCTTGCTTGAAACGGAGTTCTATAACTTTAGATATAATTAAAACTCTAAGAAGAGGTCAGAATGCAACATCTACAGACAATAACAGTTCAAGACAGTAATAGTTGTACAATAATAGTTCAAGGTCTAGACAATAATGGTTGGAAAATAACAATCCAAGGTTTAGACAATAATAGTCTAAGGTCAAGACAGTAATGGTCAAATAGTAACAGTTTAAGGTCTAGACAATAACAGTTCAAGATCTAGACAATAACAGTTCAAGACAGTAATGGTTGGACAGTAACAGTCCAAGGTCTAGATAGTAACGGTTGGACAGTAACAATTGAAAGTCTAAACAGTAATTATTGGAAAATAACAGTCTAAGGTCTAGATAGTAACAGTTCAAGGTCTAGACAGTAACAATTCAAGACAGTAACGGTTGGACAGTAACCGTCCAAGGTCTAGAAAATAACAATTGAACAGTAACAATTGAAATATAAAGAAAGGGATGCTAACTATAGTGGACAAAGAATGACGATATTAATGGGTGTAATGAGAAAAATGTAAAATATAAAGAAAGAAATGATTGAAAGAAAGACTTATTGGCTGTTGATATGGTTATTATAGAATGTATCCTTAAATGAGAAAAATTTATGAGATAAGCATGTGATTGCAAGAGGGACTACAGATGTGGTGCAGCAACAGCAGCAGAGGAGCACAAGTAGAGCTTCTATTGCAAGTAGGTTATCCTCACCTAAGCTTTCTAGTTAAATTCAAGAACTTGACACGACCAAAGAGTTGATGTCTTCTCTCAAGTATAGGAGTGTCGAAGTAATAAATAACTTGGCAAGACCAGGGTCGAACCAAAAGGAGGTTAATTATATAAACTACAAACAAAAGAAATACATAATGACATAAAAGGAGTTGAAAAGAGCTTTGAGATGTGATATTGATATAAGGATTAAACAAGGATAAAATAATTGTCAAGGTTAGAGGATCCACTAATAATATTTCAAACAAGTATATATATAAACTCTTTTTATTACTCAACTGGAAACCACACACAAAGAAGGTTCCAATCGGATTATAAATTTTTAACATGATAACATTAGTTATCTTATTCGAATTATGCTAATACTTGTAAATGTTGTCAGGTATTCATGATTATAACTTATGTTAACAACAAATCAAGTTCCTTTCATAGCACATGTGTCGGTTATACCATACGGTTGGGCTATAAAAGTGCCAAGTATTTGTTGTACCAAGGGTTATACAACATAAATCTAGATTAACCATTTAACAAGCAAAGCATTAAAAGTGAACAAGATAACAAATGCAAAACATGTTAGTATCAAACATTAAAGTCCATATTGAGTTTATACTATACTTATTCTTACACCATTAGTGTAACCTTTTTACCTTAACATAGTAAACTTAGCTAAACATAATGAAAGAGAGAAACATAAATAAACAAGATAAGAACATAAATAAAATATAAGTTAACTAAGTAAAGGAAAGGAAATGAAAAGCATAAACAAGAGATTAATATAAACAAAACTTAAGCATTACAAAAATATAAAGAGAGAGAGAGAGCAAGAATATGATCTTAATCTGAAAACCAAGATGCCTAAATGCATGACAAATGCCTCCTTTTATATGCCAAAATTCGGAACTATTGATTTGATGACTAATTATTGAGTGGGTGGCCACCTCTTGACTTGGTAACACTCGTTATCTTCTTGTTTGCAGAAAATGCTATTGCTAACATCAGAATTTGAACAAATAGTCTTCATGAAAGTTCTAGGAAATTGTCTCATCTTTTCAACAAAACAATAATCGATGCATTTGGACTTCTAGAACTCGAGATATGGGTTGAATAGTGAACATTGTCTGGGCTGCAGGATAGATTCCAACTTCTCCGTTGTTACTGCCATTTGAACTCGAAAATGGCACTTTTAAATCTTGGATTCTTCGTGAAAGTTTTAGGCCTATGTCTTAGCTTTCCATACATATAAACTAGACCTAAATCCAAGTTCTATAGCTCTAGTTATGATCCAATAACCATATAGTGTTCTAGTTTGGACTAAACCAACATCTCTTCTTTAAGCTTAGCCCTCTCTTTGTCTTTTCAATTTCAATAATTAAACACATCAATTAATTCTTTAAATTGTGAGATATACCTGCGTTCAAAATGAGCATTTACCATAAATTAAAGATATCTTATATTATCAGACTTGTTATTATATTACATGCTCAAGGTAGGGAATTTAATGATATTTTAAGTGCAATTTGATGATATAAAACCTTAATGAAAATATACTTTTGAGTATTAATCATACCCCCCCAACCAGCTTATTACTAATCCCTAGTAATCAAAGCGTTAAAGTAGAAAAAAATATACAAAATCCAAAAAGCAAGGCATTCATCATTCAACTTTCATTAATCTATCCATATAAACAAACTCTCATTAGATTTATTTATCTACTTCATACTTCTTAAAAAAGATATTAATAAACCTTCCTTTTGTGCTCAATATATCAACACATAGTTTGGGGCTTTGTTTGGATGAAAACACAATTTTGTTCTAATGTTTTTCTAAGGTTAACTTCTTTGGGTTGAGATTATTATCTTTTTTTTTCCTTTTTCTTTTTTTAATATATATACATGTAACTTAAAACACATCGTATCTTTAACCCATGTAATGAGCTTTCGGCTAATGACTCCCAGACCAGTTGATCTTAGGGCATTAGGTGTTGAGACATCCCTACGAGCTCAGTAACTCGGGTTGCACATATTGATACGTGGATAGTGCATTGTTTGATTCCCTTAAGCTTTTCTCCTTAACCCATGTAACAAGCACTGGGCCAATAGCTTCCAAGTCAATTGACTTTAGGGTATTAGGTGTTAAAACACCCGTTCGGGCTTAATTGCTTAGGTTAGGGAGGCTACGAAACCAAACATATCTACGTTTTTATTATCATCAATATTATCAATTTGTTTTTTTTTTTTTTTGCAAATTACATACTATCACTTTCCCTTAGTTGTTACTTTTAACAAAAAAAACATAAATAATATAACAATCCAATGTGCAACCCACAATCATATGTTAAAGTGTGTGTGTGAAAATGAAGGTTTAAGAATACTTGTTGAATGAGTATATGAGCAGAATCAAGTAATAACAATGCGAGAGTTTGTAAACCTGAATATTTCAAGAAGTATTCTTATAGACCTTGATAAGAATATTTACTAATATGCATCTCAAAAGTCAATAAAACTCTTCCTTACTCTACCATCCTAATAACAGTTTTGTCAAATAGTTTTAATAATATAAAAAATAGTTAGTAAGTTAGTTTTTTTATGTCAATTACTACCCTCTCCCGCCAACCAAAATGAGACATTGTCCTTAATGTCCTCAGGTAGAAAGATAAAGTATAGAAGACATCACCTGAAACACACTTAAACAAATATAAAAAATAACAAAACAAAATAAAATGCTATTAATAAAACTAAAGGACACAAGGTTTCACAAATGAAGGCTCAAATCTAATCTGAGCTTTTTACGGCTTTCTATAGTTGACCAATTTATGCGACTCATGGAAGGATCAAGTATAAGGATGAAAGATTGTAGTTGGTCAATCAATTGTTCAGCAATAGCAACAGAGATTATGATTTGTTGATTTGTTGTGCCAAAGATGTTAGAAATTCCTGTTCCACAGCTTGATCAAGAAAAGACAACAAATTATCATAAAAACCATTAACATTTAACAAACTTATAGGTTTTTGATGAATGTGTAGTTGGGCTCAAGAGAAAATATGAAAGATCTCTTCCAATTGCCCAGACCACCTAGTAAAGCATGAAGGCATTAGCATGGTTAAACATCACATTCATTCGATTAGACATTGTGGAGACATGTAGTTCCTCTCCAATTGTTTTTCCAATGATGTTCCATTTTGCTAAAGCTTTGGGTACGACCCTCAAAACTTAACTGCCTCCTAAAAATGCAACTATTGACATACCCCCGCATTAACCCAAGGCTACCTCCCCATACACTAAATGAATCTTTCTCTCGGCTAGTACCTGACCAAGATGATTTGCTGATTCTAAAAACTCCTTTTCTTTTTAGGACTGGATCCACCAAAAACACAAATATTTCTTATGTGATGACTTGAGGAGCCTGCCATTTCTACACACTTCTATATCTATTGGATGTATGGGTTGAGTTGAAATAAAGGGAAGGAAGAGAATATTTTATAGATGAGAAATTGAAAATGCAATCATACCACCTATATGTAGGCCAGCTGGAGTCTCACTAACTCACTCTCTCTCTCTCTCTCTCTATTTTATTTTATTTTACTTTATTTTTTTAAAAAAACATGTGTATGTACAGGTAGTTGTGATTGTGACTCACATCTTCACTTGGTTTTACGTCCAAGAACGACTTAAACGCCCTCTATGGGTCGGGGATAGACTTCCCATCCAATTTTCTTAAAAACTGGCTAACAGGGTCTTTTTTAGTCAGATTCCCAAGACTATATCGAGCATGTTCTTCATGGAATTGTGGCCACAAATGATGAATTGCATGATGCACATCTCCACTAGGGTGCATCTCAAGAGTCAATAAAAGATTATCTAAAGACTCCTTACTCGTTGGAAAGCTAAGACATAAGGCTTCAAGTTCTCTGAAGAAAGGAGAACCTAGTTCTGCCTCTAAGACAGTCAAAATTGCTCATTAACAAACACTTGAATAGTTACTGTCTCGTTTTTAAACTGTTACTGTCTAACCTCTCCTCAAATTTTTAACTATGTCTGGAGTTATAGAACTCCGATTCAAGCGAGATTAGTCTCATTGGAAAGCTAAGACATGAGGCTACAAATTCTCTGATAAAGGATAACCCAGTTGGACTGTTACTGTCCAACTGTTACTGTCTCGTTTTTGAACTTAACTGTTTGACCTTTTCTCAAATTTTAAACTATATTTGGAGTTAGAGAACCCCGATTCAAGCAAAATTAGTCTTGTTAGAAAGTTAACTTCTCCCTGCCTCAAATCTAAAAACTCCTGTTCTTTCTCCCTCCTATGCTCCCAAGAATAGTACCTCTCTTTAAACTCTTCATGAAAGTCCCTCCATCTCAATACCTCCTCTAATCTCCTCTCTTTAATGGTCTCCCACCAAAAGTGGGCACTATCAACCAATAGCTGAGTCACGCAATCCACCCGTAGCTCCTCTAGCACCTGTATCTGATTTATAACTCTTTCCACTTTCCTCAGCCAATGCCCAGCAAGCTCAACATCCTCTTCACCACGGTAAGTTATACAACTCATCTCTCTCATACCCTTCACCCATATCTCTACTAAGGGATTCCAGTTTGGATCATTTTCATTTCGAAAACTCTGGTCACTACCCCGAACCAAAGATGAATCAGTCATGGCTCCTTGTCTTGTTCTCACCATCCTAAAACACATTTCAAAATCATATAATCATTCTTGTCCCCGGAATAGCAACCTGAGCTCTGATACCAACTGTAACATCCCCTATTTCAGGATAAAAAAACAATCTCATATCAACTGATAAACAGAGTAATGAATTTGTGTGTGTGTGTGTGTGTGTGTGTGTGTATTCATGGTTTTTATATAAAATCTACCAAAATTTTGATGGAGTCCCCCCTATACCGGAAGGTCCCAAGTTATCGACATGTAACCTGTTTACACTTCTAATAACTCACATCTCATGACTTAATCCCGACCCAATCATCCTGGGTTTCAATTCCATAAATATTCTCATGCCTATCAACCATAATATTTATGATATACATTATATAATGAATATTATTATGGAGGGATAAAACAAAATATAAATACATAGACATGAAATATAGTTATATGAACTACAAAGTTAAGTTCATTCAATCAAGTTTAAGCATTAATTATACAAATTAAGTTACACAAACATTTTCATGTTTACAAAATACAAGGGTATACTCCCTAGAACCTAAATTACAAGAAGGAAACATAAGCTAGGATCTACTTCTGTGGTGCATGAGATGATCCTGAAATAAAATACATATTATTGAAAGGTGAATATCATATAAATATAACAACACGAATATCTAACAATTTCAACAGGATAACATGTATTCATATTTTGTTCACTTCTCCCTTCTAGTTTTCATTAGAATCTCTTCCTTATTCAACTATTAATAGTCGTTCCCTCTTCCATTATTGACCTCCATTCCAGACTTCATAAAATCAAACATGATAATTTTTGTTTAACACATTACTGATACCAATTCACTGGTATCATCATCATCACCTCGTAGGAGTCGATGTAAGGTGATCCCCTTACCTGAGATCCTAATATACACTAAATTTATGCTAGCCAATACATGGTGATCCCCTTACCCGGGATCCTAACATACACTAAATGTATGCTAGTTAATACATGCTTGATCCCCTTATCCGGGATCCTAACATATACTAAATGTATGTTAGTCCAAATGTGGTGATCTTATTACCCGAGATCCTAACATACACTGAATGTATGCTAGTTTACACCTCAAATCACACTTCTTATATTTTCTTTGTCATTGATAATTTCATCACTTGGCAATTCACACAACAACCTTTCCCCTTGAATACACATACATTCAGTAATTCACATTTCACATCGGTAATATATATTAAATCATGGAATTTAATAAAAAGGTATATGTGCGATTCACTTACCTGCAATAGAAGCTCTACTCATTCTCCCTACTGCTGCTGTTGCACCACGCCTGTGGTCCCTCCTGCAAATCACAAGTTCATCTCATAAATTTTCCTCACTCAATGATATGTTTTATAATAACCATACCAACAACCAATAAGTCTTTCTTTCAGTCATTTCTTAATATTTTATGTTTTTCTCATTTCACCCATTAATATTTTCATTCTTTGTCCAACCACAATTATCATTCCTTTCTTTATATTTGAACTATTTCTGTTTAAATCTCGAACTGTCACTATATAGACATTGAACTGTTACTGTCTGACCTCTCCTTATTTTTTTTTAACTATATCTAGAGTTATAGAACTCTGATTCAAGTGAGATTAGTCTCGTTGAAAAGCTAAGACATGAGGTTACAAGTTCTCTGAAGAAAGGAGAACCTAGTTCCGCCTCTAATATAGTCAAAATTGCTTATCAACAAACACTTGGACTGTTACTATCCAACTGTTACTGTCTTGTTTTTGAACTGTTACTGTCTGATCTCTCCTTAGATTTTTAACTATATCTGGATTTACATAACTCTGATTCAAGCAAGAATAGTCTTGTTGGAAAGCTAAGACATGAGGCTACAAGTTCTCTGAGAAAGGAGAACCCAGTTCTGCCTCTAAGACAGTCAAAATTACTCATCAACAAACACTTTGATTGTTACTGTCCATCTGTTACTGTCTGACCTCTCCTCAAATTTTTAACTATATCTGGAGTTATAGAACTCTGATTCATGCGAGATTAGTCTCGTTAGAAAGTTAAGACATGAGGCTACAAGTTCTTTATAAAAGAGAACCTAGTTCTACCTCTAAGACAGTCAAAATTGCTCTTCAACAAACACTTGGACTGTTAATGTCTAACTATTACTGTCTCATTTTTTAATTGGTACTGTCTGACCTCTTCTCAGATTTTTAACTATATCTGGAGTTAGAGAACCCCGATTCAAGCGGGATTAGTCTCGTTAGAAAGCTAAGACATGAGGCTACAAGTTCTCTAAGGAAAGGAGAACCTAGTTCTGCCTCTAAGCCAGTCAAAATTGCTCATCAACAAACATTTAGATTGTTACTATCCAACTGTTACTGTCTCGTTTTTGAATTGTTACTGTTTGACCTCTCCTTAGATTTTTAACTATATCTAGAGTTATAGAACTCCGATTCAAGCGAGATTAGTCTCGTTAGAAAGCTAAGACATGAAGCTACAAGTTCTTTGGGAAAGTAGAACCCAGTTCTGCCTCTAAGACAGTCAAAATTGCTCATCAACAAACACTTGGATTGTTACTGTCCAACTATTACTGTCTCATTTTTGAACTGTTACTGTCTGACCTCTCCTCAGATTTTTAACTATATCTGGAGTTATAGAACTCAAATCTATAAAACATCCAGGTATCAATTCATAATCGACTTTAAAATGACTCATAAGATAATGTTTAGAATACCTTACCCGGTACGAATCAAGGTTTCGATCCCTCCTTTTCTTTTTAATGACACCTGGCCCTCCCATCTTCTCTTATTGTTCAATTTTTCTTGTTAATTCCTTGCCCACCAGTGTTTATTCTACCTATAACCCTTAATCTTGGATGTGTTCTTGAAATTTTGGTGTTTCTCTCTTGATCTGTAAAAATGAATACAAAAACTCCCTCTTTTCTTTCTTCACAATAGCTGCAGATTTGTTTTTGGTGAGAAGAGGAGTATTTATGCTCTATAATTATTCTTATTTGCATTTAGGCCCCATTTTCTTTAAGTGTATTCATTTTGCCCCCACTTCTTTTTAGTTTAGTTTATTTTCTTTAATTTAATCCAACCTTGATTTTCTTAGGATTTACATATAAGGATTTGCTTAATACATGTCCTCATCATGGTTTTGAAACATGGAGATTGGTTTCATATTTTTATGAAGGATTAGCATCTAAAGATATGCAAATAGTGGAATTGATGTGCAATGGAATTTTTGAAGATAAAGACCCTGATGAAGCAATGGAGTACCTAGACTCGTTAGCTGAAAATGCTTAAAATTGGGACACTGCAGGTATTTATGAGACACCGGGTAAAACTCAATCTCATATATCTAGTGCACAAGGTAAAACTCAATCTCATATATCTAGTGGAGGTATGTACAACTTTAGGGAACATCATGACCTCCAAGCCAAATTTGCATCTTTAGCTAGAAAAATCAAGGTACTAGAATTAAAAAAGGGTGGTCAATTAAAATATGTTCAAGAAATTGTGTGTCAAATCTGTGAAACTAATGAACATTCAACCAATGATTGTCCAAATTTGTCTTCTTTCAAGGAATGTCTCCATGAACAAGCCAGTGATTTAAATAGTTTCCAACAATGCACAAACTTCACAGCCACCATTTCAAGCACGCCATAATTTTTAAAATTCTTATAGATATGCACCTCCTTATGTTGCCCCTCCTCAAAGAAATCTTGAGGAAACATTGCATGCATTCATTGAAAAGCAAGAGACAATCAACACTCAACTTGCTCAAACCATGATAGATTTTAAAGATACTTTTGCAAAATTCACATCAGCTTTCAGTTTTCAGGAGAAAGGTAAGTTCTCATCTCAACCACATCAAAATCCCAAAGGGCAATAAAATTCAAGTGCAAGCAGCTCCGGAAGCCAATATATGGATCAAGTCCAATCAATCATTACTCTCCACAGTGGTAAGGTTATTGAAAAACTCATTCTTGAACCTTGTGAGAAAGATGATGAGTCAATCTTTGAAGGTAACGAAGGGGTTAAACCTAAACATTGCAAAGAAAAGACTGATTCCCCACCAATACTTCCATTTCCTCATGCCATGACCAAACAAAGAAAAGTCAATCACGATTCTGGAATCTTTGAAACCTTGAAACAAGAAGAAATCGAGGACAAAAAAGGCACTGAAAATATTGTCGCGGATTATTTATCAAAATTGGCAATAGATTCGACATCTGACACCACACCAATTGATGATTACTTTCCTGATGAATCTTCACTTTTTATTACTTCAATACCTTGGTCTCCTAATATTGAAAATTTTCTTGATTCATGATATTTGCCAGCTCATTTGGATACCCAAGATAAAAGAAAGTTTTTGAGCGACTTGCAGAACTTTTATTGGGATGACCCTTACTTATTCAAATATTGTCCTGATCTAATATATCAAAGATGCATTCTTGACAATGAGGTAAGTAGTGTCATTAAATTTTGTCATTCCACGGCATGTGGGGGTCATTTCTCGTCAACAAAGATAATTGCAACAATCTTACAATGTGGATTTTATTGGCCCACCATGTTCAAGGACATATATGCATTCTACAAAACCTGTGAAAATTGGTAAAAGGTAGGATTTATTTCAAAAATAAAGAGTCTTTAGATAATCTTCTATTGACTCTTGGGATGTACCTTAATGGAGATGTGCATCGTGCAATTCATGATTTATAGCCCCATTTTCATAAAGAACATGATCGACATAGTCTTGAGAATCTGACTAAAAAAGACCCTGTTTGCTAGTTTTTTAAAAAATTAGATAGGAAGCTTATCCTCGACCCATAGAGGGCGTTTAAGTCGCTCTTAGATGTAAAACCAAGGGAAGATATGAGCCACAATCACAACTACAATTTAAGCCTTAGCTTGTAAAAATTTGTGTATTCTGGCTTTATTAATAACATTTTTTTTTTGTTATTTCTTATATTTTTTAAGTGTGTTTCAGGTTTGTCAGTGTTCGTTATTTCATGTGATGTCTTCTATACTCTATCTTTCTACCTTAGGACATTGAGGACAATGTCTCGTTTTGGTTGGGGAGGTATTAGTTGATATTAAAAAAATTAACTAATTGTGTTTTCTATTGTTAAAACTAATTGCAAAACTGTTGTTACTAGAATGACAGAGTAAATGAGGAATTTTAGTGACTCTTGAGACACATCTTAGTAAACATTCTTAACAAGGTCTATCATAACACTTCTTGAAATATTTAGGTTTACAAACTCTCGCATTATTATCACTTGATTTTGCTCATATACTTATTTAACAAGTATTTATAAATCATCATTTTCACACACACATTTTAACATATGCTTGTGGTTGCACATTGGATCATTAGATTAATTATGTTCTTTTGTTAAACTTAACAACTAAGGGAAATTGATAATATATAATTTAAAAAAATGATAATAAATGTAATTAAATAAATAAATAATAAAAAACGTAGATAAGTATGGTTTCATAGCCCCCCTAACCTAAGCAATTAAGTTCGAAGGGGTGTTTTAACACCTAATACCCTATAGTCAACTGACTTGGGAGCTATTGGCCCAATACTTGTTACATGGGTTGAGGAGAAAGCTTAAGAGAATCAAACATGACACTATCTACATTTTAGTATCTGCAACCCGTGTTATTAAGCTCGAAGAGTTGTCTTGGTAAAGAGGTATTGAGCAGACATATAAATTGAGCACAAAAGAAAGGTTTATTAATATCTTGGTAAAGAGGTATTGAGCAGACATATAAATTGAATGAGAGTTTGTTTATCTGAATAGATTAATGGAAGTTGAATGATGAATGTCTTGCTTTGTGGAACTTGCAAATTGTGTTCTATTTTAACACTTTGATATCATCATTTTGCACTTAAAGTATTAATAACTCCTTAACTAGAGCATGCTTTACAATAACATGTCTAATAATATAAGATACCTTTAATTTATGGTAAATGTTCATCTTAAATACAGGCCTATCACATAAATCAAATGATTGATTGATGAGTTTAGCTATTGAAATTTAGAAGACAAAGATAGGGCTAAGCTTAGAAAAGAGATGCTGGTTGAATTCAAATTGGAACACCATTCGTTTATTGGATCATAACTTGAGTTGTAGAACTTGGATTTAGGTCTGGTTTATATGGATAGAAAGTAAGACATAGGCCTAAAACTTTCATGAAGACTCCAAGATTTTAAAGTACCATTTTCAAGTTTAAATGGTAGCAACAACGGAGAAGTCGGAATCTGTCTTGCAGCCTAGACATTGTTCAGTGTTCAGTCCATATCTTGAGTTCTAGAAGTCCAAATGACCTCATTCTTATTTTTATTGGAAAGCTGAGACAATTTTTCAGAACTTTCATGAAGACTATCTGTTCAAATTCTGATGTTAGCAATAACGTTTTCTGCAGACAAGAAAATAAGGATTGTCACCAAGTCAAGAGGTAGTCACCCACTCAACAATTAGTCATCAAATCAACATTTCTAAATTTTGGCCTATAAAAGGAGGCATTTGCCATGCATTTAGGTATCTTGGTTTTCAGATCAAGATTATGTTTTTGCTCTCTTTCTTTATATTTTTGTAATGCTTAAGTTTTGCTTTCATTAATCTATTATTTATGCCTTTCATTTCCTTTACTATACTTATATAATCATGTTCTCCTCTTGTTTATTTATATTTCTCTTCTTCATTATGTTTAGCTAAGTTTATTATGTCAAGGTGAAAAAGTTTCACTAATGGTGTTAGTATAAGTATAATATAAACTCAATATGGACTTCAATGATTATACCCTAAACAGCTTGCTATTAATATGTCTTATCATTTTTATCTTATTAATTCTTAATACCTTGCTTGTTAAATGTTTAATCTAAATTTGTGTTGTATAACACTTGGTACAACAAATGCTTTGCACTTTCATAGCCAACCATATGATATAACCTACACCTATGCTATGAAAAGAACTTGATTTGTTGTTAACATAAGTTAGCATCATGAATTCCTGACAATATTTAAAAGTTTGGTGTTACTTAAATAAGATAATTAATATGATCATATTAATAATTTATAATGAGCTATTAATGACAAATCATCTAATTGGAATCTCCTTTGTGTATGGTTTCCAGTTGAGTAATAAAAAGAGTTTATATTATACTTATTTGAAATATCATTAGTGGATCCTCTAATCTTGACAACTATTTTTTATCATTGTTTAATCTTCACATTAATCTTACATCTCAAAGTCATCTTTAACTCATCATCACCATCATCATCATCACTAGAGGTGTTAAAAAAAACCAACCAACCAATTAAACCAAAAAAACCGAGAAAAATTATCAGAAAAAACTGAACCTATAGAAAAAACCGAATAAACCGATTAAAAAATAAAAAAACCAATCGGTCCGATTCAATTCCGGTTTAAAAAAGCTTAAATCGATTGAACCGGACTAAATCGAACCAGTTTAATTAAATCTAAAAAAAGGTATAAAAAGAAAATCCTGACCCTAAATACCCTAACCCTTCCAGCCACCCCCCTCACTTTCCCCCTTTCTTTTCCCCTAACCCCTCCTTTTCCCCCCTTCATTTTCCCCTAACCCTTCCAGTCACCCCCCTCCCCTTCCCCCTTTCCAGCCCCCCTTTCCCTTCCCCTTTCCAACTGCCCCACCCCTCCCTCCCTCCCGCTCCCACTCCTCTATGCTCTTCTAGAAATGTGCTTTTTTAAATGACAACATTTATTTTTTCTATCATAAGATTGAATGTGGTTTTGTATGATCTAAATCTTCAGGGGAACATGAATAATCTCGAAGGGTCAAATCTGAACTTCTAGTTCAGGTAGATGGTGTAAACAATAGTCCCACTTGTGAAGATGGCCATCAGAAAATAGTGATGGTTTTGGCAGCTACAAAATTTTCTTGGGACATAAATGAGGCACTAAGATTGGTTCATTGTCTTCTAGTAAATATTTTTGAGATTTTTTTGCCTTCTAGAATTCTTAGATCCATCCTAAATGGCAATCTATCGAAAATGTAATACAACATCTCGTTCTGGTAAATATTAAGGTATACAACGGCAGCAACAAAAATGTTTCGGTTTTTCTGGTTTTAAATGCTAAAAACCGACATGAACTGAATAAAACCGATTCGATTTGAACCGATTCTCAATTTGGTTTGGGTTATATTAATAAGGACTACTATTTTCCGGTTTGGTTGAATTTTTGGGTTAAAACCGGACCGAGCCGGACCATGAACACCCCTAATCACCACCACCACCACCATCATCATCATTATTAGTATTATTTATAATTTATATAGTTATCCTCCCTGTGGTTTGACCTTGGTCTTGCCGAGTTATTTATTACTTCGACACTCCTACACTTGGAAAAAGACATCAATCTTTTAATCGTGTCACTTCATGACCAACCAGACCACCAACTAGGTACTTTGATGTTAGGTAATTTTCTTCCCTCCTTGCGTTGCAACCATGGTCATTGCATGCAGAATGTGAATTCATATTGCATATAACACAAGATTTAATTAAGCATGATCATTAGGCCAGTGACCATGCAATGATGGATTGGACCCATTCCAGCCTAGATGGTTGGGTCAGGTCTAGCCCAGCACTTAAAAAAAAGGACAGGTTTGTTGGGCCGTTGTCAGCCCAACCCAACCTAGATGGTTAGGCTAGCCCAACCCAATATATTTAATAATAATATAATTACATAATTAAAAAAATAAAATTTTCCAATGGCTATTTTAAAATTATTTATGGGCTCCTCGCATATTTTTCTAAAATTACCCTTAGGTTAAAAAAAAACTAAGGTTGCATGCAAAGGTATTTTTATCTTTTCATATGGTTTTGTTGTAAATCTCAATTAAGGTCAAGGGTAATTAGGTGTGTGTGTATTCAAAAATGGTTGGCACGTGCTAGACACATGCTAGCAAGTGGGAGTCGCCCACGCTATTCTGATGGCGCGTACGATATTCGATGCGTCTCACCACCCCCATCACGATGATGAGGTACGTGTGCAAAGACGACACGTGGAGGAGCTACAACTTGGGTTTTTTCCCTCCCTCCGTCTTTCTCCTCTCTCCTCTTAGAAAACCGTGTGGCCATTGTAAAAAAACAAAAAAGTCTACCAGTTTGTTTGTTAAGTCAAATTAGGTTCTCATTCTATTGATTGCAATACATTTAGCCTTGAATTATTTATTGAGTTAATTTGTTTTTTTAATTTCATCATTTCACACTTAATTTTTATATCAGATTTTGTCCTTATTTTTTTAATTGCAATGTATTTGGTTTTGAATCATTTATCAAGTTTTTTTTCAAATTCATCCCCTTACACTTGATTTTTATATTAGATTTGATACTCATTCTTTTAATTGTGATGTATATTGTCTTGAATCTTTTTATTGAATTAATTTATCTTTTAGTTTCATCTCTTGACATTTTATTTTTATATGAAATATGATCCTTATTATTTTGATTGTTATTTGTAGTTGTTCTTATACTTTTTTTTTTTATTGAAATTGTTTTTAAATTTCATCTCTTTAATTTGGTTTTGTTTTTGTTTTTTTTTCAAATTTGGTTCTCTTTCTTTTTAAATCTATATTTTTTAAATCATTTTTTTTCAAGTGTATCCCAATTATTTTGGCTAGTTAGGAACTTTACATTATTATTTTTTCAAGTTTGACTTTAATGTTGTGACACGACCTCATGATCTGTGTCATAAATTCTGAAGGTTGGGACAGGTTAGTTTCAGTCATTTTTAATTATTTTTTAAAAAATTTATCCGTCATCATTGAGTTCGTTAGAAATTGGTATTCTTTGTTTTTTTTTGTTTTTTTAGATTCATTTGTTAATTTGATTTTTTTTTTCAATTTTGTTCTTCAATTCAAAAATTTTGTTTGTCCTCTCAATTTTTTTTTCTAATGAGGTATTTATTCTCTTAATTGCTATTTCTCTATCTTTCAATATTTTTTTATTTTATCATTCAACATTTTATTTATTAAGATTTGATTTTCTAGGTTTTTCTAATTGTTTATAGGCCCTACTCAAGAGTCAATCTAGGACAATTTACGGGTCGCGGGTTTAATAGTTTGGCTAGAGTTAACTTAAACCAACCAAATCTTTTTGTTTTATAAAAAAATCAAAATGATACGATTTTGGAAAAAAAAAAAGAGAAAGGAAAATAGTCAAGGGATTTTGACCCTGTTTTGACTTGATTTTTCCCAGGTTAACCGAAACATGGGTCAGCCCGAGTTGTTGACCGTCTTACACTTGATCAATTCTCCCATAATTTTTTTTGAAACTTGGCCTGGTCTAAGTTGAGGGTCACGGGTCAACCTGTTGGGGTCGAACTAGGTTTTAAAATAGTTACTTTTCAAATATGTGCTTGCAAATTAGTCAGTACATAGGGTTATGGGTTTAAAAATTTTACATGGATTGATGTTGTTTTTTTTTTTTTCAATTACATCATTTGAAGTTGTTCGTTTTTAAAATAAAGCTTCGTTATTTTTTTTTGTTTTCTTTTTAATCAGGTTATTTCTATCTTATAATTTAGGTGAAAGGTTTATCTAGATGGCCTAGGGTTTTTTTAAAGTCGTTTTTTTATCCTTTTTTATTTAATTGTTTTTAAAATTAAATATTTTTTTTATTGGATTATCTTATCCACATGATCCTACTCACGGATTTTGATAACCTCACTTAGTTTTGCACCATTAACAATTATTATTTTTTTTAGTTTTTTTATAATGTCATGAAATTTATTTTTTTATTTTTTAAAATATAATTACAATACTTCAATATTTTTTTATTAAAAAAAAATCAATCCACAGTAAAACACGTGCCATCTATATAGTAACGGCAAAACCCAAACAGGAGAACAGCAGGAAAAAAAATTTTATATATATATATATATATATATCCTCTCTCCGGCAAGAAATTGTGGAGAGAGAGAAGAAAAGAGGGCAGGACAGGAGCAGAGAAAATCAATGGCTGCAGTGACAAGTGCATTGATAGCAATAGCAGGAGTGGTTCTGGGTTGGATAGCAATAGAGATTGCTTGCAAGCCATGCCTCGAGAAGGGCCGTGAAGCCATCGATCGATCTCTCGATCCTGATTATGACCCTGATGATGATGAAATTCGCGTCCCAATTAACCCATCAAACTGATCTCCAACAACAACCGAATCCACGGCCCGACCTTGATTCCTCCATCGCCTCGGTTTCTTCAGCAGCAAAACCAGCAGTCAAGGCTGTCTGATTCTTAGTTTTAAAAAAGTCTTTTCTTGGATTGCCGTTATTTGAAAATATTTTTGTCTTTCTTTTCGGCTTTTTCTACGGGACCGACTCTCAGATCCAGTTTGGTATTGTGGTGTGCCTGAGTAATTTGAAGTTTTTTTTTTTTTGGTGTTAAGTTAATTTTATTAGCAATCGTATATTGTTGTTTTTTTCATTGATTTTAGATTGTTTGGATATTAATGTAAAAGATAAATTTTAATAAAAAAATATTATTCTAATATTTAAAAAAAAATATAATATCCGTGTTATTTGCTTTGCTGTACAGTTGTTGGAAAACTACCAGTAGAAGAAGCGCATCTGCTTCAAAGAAGATTTTAGATCAAATCTACAAGTGGGACTTGTTGAAGAAGATTTAGTCGAGAAAATCATACCTTTACACTGCCTCTGATACTTCGCGTTCGACTCGTGTAATCCATGCACCATCTACTTAATTTATCACTCAACACTAACACCTTAACACACTATACAAGGAAAACATATCCGTAGATGACCATAAGAATTGGAATTTTTCCTCAATGAGCGAACTAAAACATGATCAATCATGTCAATTAAAAGCAAACTCACAAAACCTAGAAGATAATGTAAACTGTTCATTCTGTATGGTGCCATGGCTTAGAAATTTAACGCTCGGAGGACTTAAAATCGGCAGATATCTTACGTCCATCCTTTTTTTCTTCGAAAATAACCTTAATTTAGGCACAAACATATGCTTAGATCTTGCTGTGTCAAACGTAGTTAATTTTCTGCATGAATAAAAATACAGTTAATTTTGTTATATTAATGACCAAGATAGCAATTAAAGTGTTTTTTATTTAAAAATATATTAAAATAAAAAAATATTTTTTTTAAAATTATTTTTAATATCAACAAATCAAAACGATAAAAAAAAATATTTTTTTTTATTTTAAGCAAGAATAAATTAAAAAAATTAAAAAAATATAGTTTGCACCACATTATCAAACACACTCTAAATTTTAATTTTGCATATCACAACTGGTTGAGCTTGTTTCAGAGCCTTTCTGAGGAATCAACGAGCACAGAAAATGTGCAAATTAATTAGATTGAATCGATCAGTAACAATTGTACAAGGTTTGGGACTATATTGGTAAATAGGATTTATACGGGTGAAGTAACCTATAAAATTTAAGATGAAAATAAAGGAACCAAAGAAGTAAGATCAGAACAACGGGCAACATGAGAACTATGCCTTCAAATGCAACAACAGCCGTTGAATAAGAATAAAACTATGAGCTCGATTTGAACATCAATTGTAAAGTTCGAGGTGTAAGTAAACATGCATCGTCCCCAGTCCTATTAAAGCTCCATCATTCTTATTATGGCTGGTGAAAATGCCAGTTTGCTTTTCTCACCTCTCCTGTCTCTCGCATAAGCCACTCCTGGGAGCGGAGCTTAATTTCCCCTTTTCTTTTGAATCAAATTCCCCCCTTTATCTCAGGCGACTCAGAGAACATATAACAGCAGAGAAAGTAATGGACTGAGGCAGAATACGCTTTACAACTACAGTGTTGATTGCAGCAAAAATAAACAACTACATACTGTACATTAATCTGACCACGATGGAACACCTGCCTCTTGGATGGGACAGAAGTTTCCCGTGCCATTTACAAGGACACAAATGGTGTGGCAGTGTGTTAGGCCAAGTAATTGTATATCTGAGGGTTGTTCTTGTCTCGCTCCAGGTATTCCCTGTCGATAAGACTTTCTATCCTCTTCTTCAAATCAGCCGGCTTTATAGGAAACTTCAGCTGTTTGCAACAAAAAATATTTGTTTCATCAATATCAATATCCAGCAAGAAAGTTTCAGAACTGGGTAAAGTTTGCCTCCCAATTTCATTCATCTACCAAAGTGACCAATCACAGTACATTTGGGTGACATTTCATAAAGTAAAACGAAGAGATGATCAGGAACCCACAAAGTCTGGATTCATCCCTACTCATGAAAATAAAATGAAGCAGATTTACCTGCTGGAATAGTTCAGTTATAAGAAGCGTGTGACTTAGCACTTTCCTTGTCTTCATTATCCGAACAATCGCAGCATCGACCTGTAACATATTAGGCAATATCACAGATCTTACATCCAGCAATTTCACGTCTTTGTTGAATTTTCATTACAAGAAACTGATTTTATTAAAAATGGAACTTGAGTGAAGGTTAACCTGGTATTGACGATCCTGAAACACTCTCTCAGTGGTGCTTGTGTTCTCTTCTACAGTTTCCTTCATCTGGATTGCATTGACCTGCATCCCAAAACAAGTGTTACCTCAAAGATCCAAAATACAACTGGCAAAGAAAAATCATGGAAGTACCTTAATAATTATAAAAGCACTTTACTTCACAAGGTCAACTCTTCGCATTAGCCACGCTCATGCAAGTAGAAAAAAAAAAAGCTATTTTGACTGTAGATAGATATGAAACTGATACCTTTATTCGATAGAGTGGAGCTGTAAATCCTTCATTGAACACAAAGGAATCATCCTCCTCCACATCCCTCCCTTTGGGCAGCTGTAAACCATAAATTTTATAATAAGGAAAAAAGAGATGAGCAAAAGCCAACATTAAACAATTTTATCAGCATTTGTAAGATCTCACACGCAATGCAGTTAATCATCGCCTACCTTTTGCAGAACCCGAACTTTTCCACATGCCAGAGACTGCAAAGTTCTTCTAAGCTCCTTGTCTTCTATGCCAGTAGAGTCTTTGATATCTTGAAAACTAAGCTTTTGGGCATCATTAAACAGCATCAGAACGACAGTCTGGAGTAGAAGGCATGAGATGGTAAACAATTAGAAGATGTCCACTTACACAGGTCGCATCCATAAAAACAAATGAACAGTAAGAGACAATGTAAAGGGCTATGCATTGAAAACTAAAAAAGACCAACCTGAAATAGAGAAACTGCCAGCTCCTTTTTACCTTTTGGAAACTCAGCTTTCAATACACAATGACCCAATGAGTTTTGCCACATTAAGCGCCTTCCACTATACTTGCTTAAGTAGAATTCTTTGAATATATCCTATATATAAGGCAATTGTTTATTCAATATTTTAGTGGCTGTAGATGTGGGAGAAACATCAGGTCTTTTGCAAAATACCTGATAAACATTCAGCTCATGAGGAAGCCTAACATCCATGGGTGGATATGTGGGCCAGTACCTGCAGTCCAGCCAACCAAATAAATTAAATTTCTGTAGGAATTAAGGAACTAAATATACAAATTTTACATCAAATACAAACAAAAAGGATCCATAACCAACCCAGTGGTTAAAACATGTACACTCATTTCAATCCCTGATGGAAGTTTTGTCCTGGCCTGAGATGATTGTCGGAAGGACTCATTTATCTCCTTCGATAGTTCAATATCCTGAAAAAGCACCACCAAGACAAAGAAAACGATAAAAATAAGTCATCTTCATCACTGGTAATCCATATGAAGTTACTAAATGAAAGAAAGAGGATATTAGGATTTAATAGATACAATGGCATATAGAACCTCAATTCTAAATCTAAGAAATTCAAAGCAATGGTTACTCTTCCCAAAAATAAAATTCAATAAACAAAAATCCATGTATGAAACCAGCATCAAGAATATGCATTTTTTTTCCTCAGGGAAACAATTTTATCATTGTACATGCTCGTTACTGAGTTCAAACTTTAATTTCTCCTAACATTTCAACTACCTTCAAGAAATGACACAGCCTTGTGTCACTCACGGAGTCCAATCAAGAACCATTTCAACAGACACGTTATATTATGTATATATAAACCACACATTCAGCGGTCAAGAAATGTGTTTACAGGCAATGAGAATCAAAGTTTACATTTACTTTTTATCTTTATCATTATTTCTGTTTTAGGTGCACATGCATGCAATGCTGTAGGGATTGGGAGTTGGAGGCAAAAGTAGCACATGCACTCATGTAATGTGGGAAAACTGAAAATGGGTGAGAGGGATATAAAGTTTCTCCATGTTAATCTGAGCTTCATCCAATTAATATTGCATGAAAGCATTGCCGGGGGCATGAGAGCTTCACAAAATTTATGTTGTATAACAATAAATTACCATCCTCCAATTAGAAGTTAGTGAGAAAAGTAGAACAAAGACGAGTCGTTGATGAACTTGTATAAATAGTGCAGACCTTAAACATTCCTTCAAGCTTGTTTGTAAACTGGCTACCACATTCAGTTTTCAGCTGCAATGACAACACAAACATATTGATTTCATTGATAGAAGAAAAGGACTCGGAAAACATTTACTCATAAAAGTTGTTGTGCTTAACCTTAGATATCATAGATTTCTCTGCATCAATAGAAGCGCTTTTTCCCAACAGCAGTCTTTTTGCAAGATCCTTCTTATAAAATGCTTCAAAGACATCCTTACCCTTCATAAAACAAAAGAAAAGGAAGATGCACGTATCTCAGCATCATTTTGTTTTGTACAACACCAAAAATATTATAGCAAGGAAAAACCTGGTGAGCTAGTAGTGAAAATACTGACTTCTTTAACACATAAGATTACCTGAATAAACCTGAATAAAACCAAAACTTTATCAAGTGTACCCTCCAACTCTTCCTCGGAAGTACCCTTATTCCCAGCACGAAGCTTCTCGTCCAAAAACTTTGCAATCAGCTCAGCAGGACGGTTCTATCAAATGGAGAACAAAATTAGAAATTTAGGAAGTTAAAAACAACACTATAGAATGAGAATTGACTGCCAACTAATAAAAACTCATAGAACAATGAAAAACAACAATTTATGGGATTTCATCATCTACAGTTGACAAACTATTAGATATCATGTGTGCACCAAAATCTTTCGCCAATAAACAGAGACGTACAAGATTAAATTGTATTCCCATGACGAAATCAACTGTCACCAGAAACTGGTAAAAAAGCAACATAGAAAGCACCCTCAAGAATGATATACATTTGTTTTGGCATGGGTGTGAGGTTGTGTTATTTCTGATGTCTTCCAAATGGAATCAACACATTGCATCATATAACTTTATATTTTAGTCCTATTGCAAACCATAAGAAATCACTAGTATTTTCTAACGTCAATTAATGATCATAAAAGCATAAGGAAAGCGTGCGACCTCCTTGCACCGAAAGAATACAAGTCACATGGAATATCATTACTGGGGTTTTTGCGAATATACAAACATCTAATAATATGAACCGGAACAAAGAAGAAGAAGAGCATTAAGAAAAAAAAAGGGAAAAGAACGGTAATCTTCAAGAGCCCAATGACCACCCCACTAATAATCTATTATTGCCTAAATACACATTTCTGTAAATTCCAACAGATACATCATGAAATTCTTTTCAAATTACAACCTAATACCGAGGAGGATTTTTTCAGTTGGTCATTGACTTAGCAGCTGCCTAGCCTTGTTACATGCTTGGGCCCAAATAGGTGTGAAAACAGCACTGTCCTTATCATGCTTAAAGATATTTTATCTCACAAAAGAAACTAAAAGCTGATTTAAGAAAAAAATATAACAAGTAAAAGAAAACGCTTGACGAATGTTTTTTTCCATGGCTATCTTGTGATTACTACACAGCAAAATGAATATTCTTCCAATGCGATATGCTTGGCTGATCATTAAACATGTAAATTGTAGAACTCAAAAAACTCAATTTATTGAATACATAATTTCCCACAATAAAGAAATCAGACAGCTTTGTCCTCCTCTCCACCTCCCCTTCTCCCCAAAGAAAAGAATGCCATTAATAGTAACATAGATTCATGGATGAGGATGACAATAACAAGGACCAAGCACTTAACCCAAACAGTTTAGTGTTTCTTTATTTCTTTTTCTTTTTGTTCTGCACAGTATTTAGGTATATATCCAAATTCAATGATGAATTATGTACGCATATCCTCTAGCATCGATATGGGAGCTATGCATCAGGGAGGCTTTCCCAAGGGATTAAAAAACATACAGGAAAAACTTATAGGAAACTTTGTCTCTTTCATTCCTAATTAGAAATGCTGGAAGGACATTAAAGAGCGAGAGATCATGAAGAACAAGCATAGGAAAAACACTCGGAAGAAATACACAATAGACAAGAACATTTTATTTTATTGGTTAAAGAAAGAAAGGTAAACACACATGTAAGAAGACTGATGACCCATTTGGCTTACTACTTAAAAAACCACATAACAATTTGATGAAATTGTAAGTGACTAGGGCAACTGGCCAACTGTAACTTGTTCTGAACTAATAAATTATACATAACATCTTCAATGGAATTTCTGACACTGATAAATATTTGCTTCATGCAAGACCCAATTTTGTCTCTAACCCCTAGCTTTTTTATAACCCGATCACTTTATTTTGAGCGCCCCTTAGTCAAAATCAAAACCTGGAAATTCTATATTTTCCCATAACCTAGCCCCAGTGCTGTTAAAGGTGCACCTTAGGTGCTAAGCACAAAACTAAAACACTTTTCAAACCCTAGGGGAGGCACCATAAACAAGGAACAAGGGTCTGCTAAAAAAGCTCCGTGAAAAAAAATAAAAATAAAAATAAAAAAATAACATTTGCTAGATGAAGATATCATCTACTTCTTTTTCATATCAAGTTTTATAAGGTTATGTGAATGATATTTAGAAGTTTAGGTGATATTAGTTATGATCTACAGTGGTTTCTACCAAGAAAAAAAAGACTTTTCAGCCACATTCTTATGGCCACACAAGTTTTACCGGGGATATTTTGTAAGCAGAGGAAAGATTCGATTTATGATTCCCCCACCCCAAAAACAAAAAAACTAACGAGAGAGAGGAGAAAAACCATCATATATTAGGTATTATAGACATGTGCCTTGCTTTGCTCAGGTGTACAACTAGGCTCCATGAGCCCTTAGCACTTACCTGACACAGTGCTATTTATGACATAGCTTAACCAATAAATAAGCAGTTGTAACACCTGTTCAGTATTGATGTGTAGGGATGTGCAACTGCAGCTACTGAGCTACAGTTTGAAATGAAAGTAGCACTAGTAGAAGCAATGTTAGGTAACTAGCTACTGCAGTTTTAAAAAATTATATTTTTACTTGATAGACTTGACTACAAGTTCCTTTGTTTTTGGTTGAACACAGGTACCTTACTTTGATCCAGAAACAAAGCAATTCCTTTATAAGAGGTTAATGTTTCTTTTTTTTTCAAGACAGATCACCTTAACCAGTGCCCATTTCATACCGGAGAAGCCAATGTATGAACAAGGATTAATTTTACATCCCCACTAGCTACTCTAGGTTGGAGGGTGGGTCATGGCATGGAAGTTATATGCACCTTTCCATACTTTGAATCAGGTGTGCTTCACATAATTTCCTCTGCAATATTGGGCTTTGATGTTATTTATCATGCACTTCTAGGACCCAAGACTCTTGAAGAATCTTTTCCATTTTTTTGTTATGTATGGTAAGATAGAAATAAAATGACAACAATTTTAGGTGTTCACATAATCTTGCTAGGTAGGTGCTTTTCTTCTATTATTCAAAGCTCTATACTTTTAAGAAACAAAAGCGGCTAAAAGAAGCTGAGAGCAATAGCAACCAAACTACTTTTTCTCTCTCCATCAAATTACCCAGAGAATCCCACACTACGATTTTCTCAGGAAAGATATTGCATGATAAATTGTACCACAGGACATTTTCTTAATGTGTTACTTTTGAAGAAAACTAGCATATGATCCCAATATCAATTTTGATTGAACAGTAGTCTGATTCTATCAATAAAAGATGTGCCATTTTGTTGAATAACACTGCAAATGCAAATCACTGCATTAAATTTAACGCTAAATTAATCTAACTTTCACCACTCTAATATTGTCCATTTATATTGCAAATTCTACCATTAACCACTTCGGATATGACAGTATGTATGCTGCAAATTTAACAATTAAAATACTTCAGACATGTATGAAGCCCAGAAAAGTTTTACCTTAGCCTCACCAGATCTGCAAACTAAGAGTGTGTTTGGTATTGCGGTAGCTGTTGTGGTTGTGGTTTGAAAAAAGTTGTTTTATAAAAAGTACTTTTAGTTGAGGTTGGTTTGAAAAAATAGATGCTTGGTTAAAACTGGTGTTAAAATTGAGGTTGAACAAAAAATAGTTTAATGTGTTTGGTTAAGAATGCTTTTGAAATTAAAATTATAAAATAATTTTAAAAAATATATATTAATATTGATAATTTTTAATTTAAATATTGTAGATTTAACTACTGCAACTACATCATGAAATAAATAATACTTTATATAAAATATTTTTTATTGTTCCATTAAACTATCTATAATTTCATCACGTACGAAATTCATCCGACAAGGACTACAGTTTCAATAGTTTTTTGAGCGTACAACAAAATCAGGTAAAATATCATTATTGACAAAATTAGAATTATGATTAAATTCTACAAAGGTTACGCTATCACACGATCTCCTTCTAATTTATGCAGTGTCATTGAATAATATTAAACACTAATTTTTTTTAATAAAACACATTTTAAAAAATTAAATTTTTTACTGTTCACGTGAAAAGTGCATGCAAGTGAATAAATTCACTTTACTGTTCACATGAACAGTGCAGTGAAAATCACTGCTCTGTCAACGTACAACACAAACAAATGTGCAGAGCACATTGTTCACTTAAGAAAAGTGAACAGTGCCGGCAAAGCAGGTATAACTTGCTTCTCCCCTACCTGCGTTTTTATGCCATTTTCAGTGGGTCCCATAAACTAAAAACACTGCTTTTCACTTTAACCAAACAGCATAAAATTGTGGTTTCTTCAAAACGCAACTGCTGCCGCGTAAACAAACACAGTCTAAGAGTCATTTGGTGACATTTCTTTAACAATTACGTTTAAGCCTGCCTTTATGGCATTTAAAGTGTTTTAAGAAAACATGTTAGAACATTCATGGAAAAGTTCAATAGCTCTTTTTTCCTCTCGTACCAGCATTAACTTTTTAGGTACCACTAATTACTTTTTAACAAAAAAAACAAAAGATCAATGCATAATCAGTAGACATAAGTATGGAGCAAAAGGTTGAAAATACCTATCATTTGCTGGAAAATTTCATTCATATTTTTATCTCCACTTTAGTATTTCTAAAAGGTAAGTGTTGCTGTTCATTTGATTGTTGTTAATTTCCTAACTCCTCATTTACCTTTTATTTTACTTGACTTTCCATTTTCTTTCAACATGACAATGGTGAAAACTTGTAAAGATTTGAACTCAACATTTTGTGGGGTTTGATTATCAAAATTTACTGTAAATTGTATGTGAAACGGTATCATTTTTTTCTCTTATTCTTTTAGAAAATTTTCAAGAACATTTATAGTTAATGCAAACATTTTGTAGTAATCTCATGCAGCACACAGGTGATAAGCTTGTTGAATACGATAAAATTTTGCAACCAATTAAGATCGGACCAACAGAGCAATAGACTAACCTGGCGAAGATTAATTAGATGCTCAAATGCATCCTTTATGGTGATGCAGAATCCTTCATTCTTGGAGAAGCTTTCTTCCCATATTGAGTCAAGAGAAGCCTTAAATTCTAACAGGGAGGAAACCATATCTTTGTCCTTCTCTTCATCCATGACAATGCCCTGCCCGGTTCTTCTGATGTACATGCTAAGGGCCTGCCTTAATGACTCAAGGGCATTGACCCTTAAAAACAATGAGTACATTGTCTGAAGGTCCTTAATCCGATGTCCATCCATCAGCATCATGAACCCCTGGACAGAAGAGAGAAACAAATGATTATTCAAGCAATGAAAATAGATTGCCCTTTTGAAGGAAGCTATGTATAACTAAAGGCATTTGCACCTTATCAAGAATCGCAGATATATGGCGTTCAAGTAGCTGCGTTTCTGCAGTTGCTATTAGTGGCTTTTTAGTGCTTGCATCAATGTAAATATTACATCGATCTTGTTCTTCATTCAATCTTGACTGCAGGAATATGTAACCCACCAAATGTTCCAGGGGTAAACAAATATTAAGTAAAAGAACTAAAATAAAAGCTGCAGATAAAAGCAAAAGTGATTTTCATATTCCACTTTAATCCCAGATAATATCAGAGGAAAAACAAAAGGCACCTCCACATGCTTCAAGTAATCTGGAACATCCGATTGCTGCATGTATTTCATGCCTTCAGCAGCATAGAATTCAGATGTGCACTCAAGGAAAGGTCTTTCAAAACTTTCTGCATAAATTCCTAGTGAAGTGAACATCTTCAAGAGATGGTCAAGGAGAGATCTATCAGCTGATTCACCTAATCTGCAATCACAGAAAAAGGATCTCTATGAAGTGTCCAAGAAGTAAACTATAATACTTCAAAATACTCCAATAATCTAATGTCACAAAGTTCTCAATTGCAAGATTTGTGACCACTCCATAAATTGATCTCCTATTTCCTTTTTCCAATCTGTGGGAAAGGGAGTGGAATGATTTACTTCCAAGGTTTGCAGATATTTAGTTTTCATTTATTGGCAATTCATTCTTTGTCACTACATGTTTAATAATCAAATTGGAGAATGAAAGCATGTCTTCATGTTACAACTTGCAAGTAGTCTGTGTTCCAGTCAAGTATTGACACCAGTTCATCAAACTCAACTCTTATTAGCACCTATGTTATTAGTAGAAATAGTTTTGAAAGAAATTTAAAGAACAAATACACATACAGGACACAGAAGTTGCCAGGATAGATGTGAAACCCATTGACAGAAATCTGAAACATATGCTAGACTAAATATTTCAGTTTACAGAAGTACCTTTCCCTCTCAATCATTCGCAAGATGCCAGTGACAGTTTTGTGCTCAACTTCAGGAGACAAAGAAAGATGTTTGCGGAAAAGCTGCAAGCCCATGTCCCACAATGAACGCACATTTGGGGTTTGTTTCACATATGTTCTGTCCAGATACAAGGCTATGCCACGGATCATCAACATCTGGTCACAGAGATCCTTCCAGCACGTTGCAACAAGTTTTAAGAAAACCTCCAAATCTGGGCTTTGGCCAACTAAGGATTGTAAAGCTGCAGATATATGTGCTTCACACTCCTTTTCAATTCGTAGATAAAGATTACCCCCCATCTTATGCAGGCACAGATCATTGACAGCCTAATGACAACGCCATGGTTCATCCCAAAATCAACCAAAAACACATCAGAGTAGAAAAATTACTAAGTTGAGTTGAAACAAGGATAGGATGAAACATTGAGAAATAAATTGTAGCAATCATACCTGATAAAGCTTCTCTAAGTCACAAAGAGCTGGTTGTTTCAAGAATATAGCCTTAATAGCTGACTGCAGCTTTGCCCATGTATCCTCCTCAAAATTTGTGGGCAGAGTTGGTTTAGCTTCAGTAAACACAATAATCAGTTAAAGGTGAAACATATCTGGCTAAATTTTTACAAGGAACTGTAATTTCATAATCTAGATTTCACTGCTACTACTAAATTCAATGGATTCAATTCATTCATAATCATAAAAAGATAGGAAGCAGAAGAAAATAGCTCATTAATGAAGAATGAAACACCAATTCATCAACTAGAATCTACTGTATTAATGTTTACAAATCATTCCCTAAGAATTCATTCATTCCACGGTGTACCAAAGCACTTGCCCCATCGTCATGCATGATAATGAGGTGCTACAATTGACCTTGATGAGTTTGGGCTCAAGAAGAAGTGTTAACAGGAAGTGCTAAGTTAATGAGAAATAGAAGAGATGTTAGAAAGACATATAATCGAACGAAAAACAATCATAGCTATTTCCAAGCTTTTGGATAGTATATATAGAAACTAACATTGAAGAACATGGAATTATTATGAAGAATTCATGTAAACAAGGTGTAAATACTTAGCAGCAAATTGAATAGATACCAAATTCTGAAAAACGAAAGCCCAAAAGAAGCTACGAGGTCTAACAGAACTGCAATCAATTTCCCAGATCAAAAATTGAAAGTTATCATATGTTTTTCTCATAAAATTTGTATTTATAATAATCAAAACACTGAAATCAATAGCTCAGTTCACTCCTAAGATGAAATCACACCAACATGTTAAGCTAAGCAGCAACGAGATCCCAATATCCAAAAAAAAAATTCTACACTGCACAACCCATCACGTTAATCACACCAAAAACCCACATTAATTTTGTAATATATAAGCAAAACCCATGATTGAGCAGTTGGTAGTAGTTACCCTTGACGAGTTTGATGACGAGTTTCTTGGCGGGCTGTGGAAGAGTAGCTTTTTTGCGAGACAAATTAGCGGCGGCGGGAGGAGGGCGGTAGTCGACGAGCTTGGGATCGTCGTCGAGAGACATGGAGGAAGGATCGAAGACGACGTCATCGGAGTGATGGAGGCCGTTTTTGTTGTAGTCGAGAGGTGAGCAGGCGGAGGCGGCCTGACACTTGGCCTTCTTCATTGGAGGGTAAGTATTAGAGGTGGAAGTACCGGCGGTGCTAGTGGTGGCTGTGGCTGAGCGTTTGGTGGGGAGAGACATTAACAAAATAAAGTGATCTGTGTGTGTTATTAAGAGGGCATCGTATTAAAATGAAGATTTGAGAAAGAAAATAGAGAGTTTTGATAAAGACATCCTCTCGGTAACTCATTTTTATTTTACCCTTGGTGCTAGTGCGTGTATTGTTTTTTACTATAGCTCTCCTGTTTTCCTACTTATCTGCTGCTTCTAATGAGTAAATTTTTTATTTTACATTTTGTTTTTTTAACTATCCTTCTTGCCTAAAATGTCGTCACAATATTAAAATTTAAATTTAAAAAAAACCCCAAGACTCCACTTCTAATATAATGATTATTTTTTCATTCTTATTATTATTTTATTAATTTGAATAAATTAACTGTATTATTTTTTTTTAGCAAAATAAAAAGATTTAATTACTCTGAGAAGAAAAAAGGGGTCATGTTGTCTTTTTGAATTTCTTAATCACAGTGAAATGATTGAGTTACCTTTAATATTAAAATTTCATGGTATTTAAGAGTTTTTTATTTTTATATATATATTTTTTTTATTAAAATCAGGTTCACTTAGAGCTATTTGATAATTTATCAGAAAAATATTATTAAAAAAGGATGTTTGACACGTGCGTTACACATAAGTGGTCACCAATAACCAAATATTGCATTCAGTTGTAGCAGCTAAATCTTTTTTGCGACCCCTCCACTCCTAAATGATGTGGGTGGTCAACCAAATTTTAGTTTGGTGTCAATAATATATTTTTTTTTCTATTTCCTCCTTAATTTTCATATTTAAATCTCTAAATTCTCATAACAATCCTTCAATTTATTTTTTCTTCAAATTTTATCTATATTTTTTTAATTACTATTTGTTTTATATGAAATAATTTATAAAATTAGAATTTTTTCAATTTCATCCTCCTTTAATTTTTTCACGCGTCAGATTTGGTCCTCTTTTTTTATTATTATTTGTTTTATTTGAGATAATTTTTAAAATTGAATTTTTTTTTACTATTTCATCCTATCCTCCTTTAGTTTTTTTTCTTATCAGATTTGAGTATTATTTTTTAATTGTTATTTATTTACTTTGGAAAAAATTTAAATTAATATTTTTTTTCTGGTTTCTTCCTTCAACAATAAATTAATTGGAAATTGAGCTTCATGATTAGTCTAGGTCTAAGATTTCACAAGTTTGGAGTTTTTTAGATTAAAATAGGTTTAGGAGATTCACCTACGTTTACTTGGTTTTGTTATCCTTTTTTTAAAGTTCAAGTTTTTTCAATTTTATCCTTTAACATTTATTTAATTGGAAATTAGGCTTTGTTATTTTTTATTGGATTTTTTCACTAATTTTGAAAATAATCCAAGTTATGTTGCCCTTCAATAAAGGGTGATACAAACCTCTTGAACACACGGTCAAGTAACCCACATGCAAATATACCAATTCCTGGAAAGTTAAGTAAATCAGGTTTGATAGGAGTGTAACACAAAGATAACTTGTACATAGGCACCAACATTATTCGAAATGGAAACCCCCACTCAACGAATATTGATTCGCAAACAAGAAGTATAAGGATGACGCCATGAAGTCAATTGTTCTTCGATAAGTTGTTTTTCAGCTCTTTAGAGAACCAAGAAAGAGAGATTGTCCCACCAACACATAATAAGTGCGGCAAAAGAAGTTTATTGATATGAAAATTATGTGACCCTTACATGTCCAGTTATGCCTTTATTTATACTGACTTTAGACTGAAACAAACCCTAATGAACCCTTTATGTGGACTTATATGATGTCTACTTACAATTAAACTCAAATAATATAAATAAAACTCTAAACTAAGAAGAAAATAATAATAACAATAATAAATCTAAATTTAATATCCTAAATATGATAGGATCAGATTTGTTGCCCTATAGAAGTCCCATATAAGCTAGGAAAAATCTGATTTGGAAAATTTGTGTTGTCGCCCCCTTTAGATCCTTGATTAGCTTGGATTTCTTTGTTTAACTTGGACAAACAAGAAAACAAATTTCCCTCTTTGTTGCTGATTTAATTACTTTCCTTCTTAAGTTAGGAAAAACATTACATAATCCTTCACTCTTTAGGAATTAGATCTGCCAAAACTTCCTTGATTGTTTAAGAGAATAAATTGTTGACTTTCTATCCTTTTATCATTAGGAAAAACAAGCCTAACAAGGCTGGTATGGGGGCAGACACATCAGCCCCTTGTTCCACACGAAATAGGCTTTTCTTGGACCTGAATTATATGAATTAGAGGTTGTTCTTCATGCTCCTTAGATGTCTCAAGCTCCTTTATATCCATCTTGCTCCATATGTTATATACAAGCTCATTTAATGCTTCTTTAAGCTTCTTTGTCCTAGCTCTTGTAATTGGCACCTTCAATGGGTCGTTAGCATGATTACGCTTGGTGTTAGGTTGATCCTTATCATCCCCTCTCTCTTCAAAAGGATTCGACCTCAAATTATCACCTACATCAAACAAAGTAAGATCAAAAACATTAAAGGTAGTACTAACACCATACTCACCTGGAAAATCAATTTTATAAGTATTGTCATTGATCCTCTCAAGGATCTGAAATGGCTCATCTCCTCGTGGTTCTAGCTTTGAATTTGTATGGGCCGGAAATCTCTTCTTGCACATATACACCCAAACCCAATCGTAAGGCTGAAAGACAACATGTTTGCACCTCTTTTGGCTTTGGTCGTATACACACGGTTCCTCTTTTCAATATGTTGCCGCACACTTTTATGGAGTGTCTTCACCACCTATGTTTTATGATTACCATTCCAACTAACCTTTTCATTAACAGACAAATGAATCAAATTCATGGGAGTTAAAAGGTTAAATCCATATACAATTTCAAATGGTGATAATTCAATAGTAGAATGTACACTACAATTATATGCAAACTCTATAAATGGTAAACAATCTTCCTAATTCTTTAAGTTCTTTTGAATGACAACTTGTGTTAAGGTTCTATTAACTATTTCAGTTTGTCTATCTGTTTGGGGGTGACAAGTAGTTGAAAATAACAGTTTAGTACTTAATTTACCGCATAACACTTTCCAAAAATAGCTAAGGAACTTAACATTTCTATCAAAAACAATGCTCTTAGGGACCCTATGAAGCCTTATTATCTCCTTAAAGAACAAATCAGCAATGTTAGTTGCATCATTAGTTTTATGACATGGAATAAAATGTGTCATATTTGAAAACCTATCAACAAATACAAAAATTGAATCCCTACCCCATTTTAACCTAGGTAAACCTAAGACAAAGTCCATCGAAATGTCTACTTATGGTTTCTTAGGTACAAGCAAAGGAATATACAAGCTATGTGGTTGAGTCCTAGACTTTGCTTTCCTACAAGTTATGCATTTATCATTTATGCGTTGCACATATTTTTTCATTTTAAGCCAATAAAAATGCTCATGCAACATATCAAAAGTCTTAACAACACCAAAATGCCCCATCAACCTGCCCTCGTGTGCTTCACATACAAGAAATTCACATATAGAACTTAATGGAACACATAGACAAACTCTCTTTAAACAAAAATCCATCAAGTCTATAGAACTTCCTAAAAGCTGAAGTTTTGCAAGCATTGTAAACATTAGCAAAAATCACTATCATCCTTGTATAATTCTTTTATGTGTTCAAATCCTAGAAATCTAGCATCCAAAGTAGATAAAAGAACATACATGCGCGAAAGTGCATCAGCCATAATGTTTTTTTTTCCTTGCATATACTTGATCACATACATAAATGTTTCAATAAATTCAACCCATTTGGCATGTCTCCTACTCAACTTACCTTGCCCTTTTAAGTGCTTCAATGATTCATGATCTAAATGTATCACAAACTCCTTGGCCACAGGTAATGCTACCACGTCTCTAAAGTTTTTACCAAGACATAAAGCTTCTTGTTATATATAGGGTAATTCAAGGCTACCCCATTTTCATTGAAATACGCAATAAGCCTCATATCTTGCATTAACATAGCTCCTATACCTATACCTGAAGCATCACATTCAACTTCAAAAGCTCTTATAAAGTCTGGCAAAGCTAAAATAGGCGTCAAACAAAGTTTATCTTTCAACAAATTAAAAAGCCTTATCCTGTTCATCATTCTATTTAAATCCAATAGACTTTTTCATAATTTCAGTTAAAGGTGGAGCAATAGTACTAAAATCCTTCACAAACCTTCTATAAAAACTAGCAAGTTCATGAAAACTCCTTACCTCACTTACCAATTTTGGTGTAGGCCAATCTTGGATGGCCTTAACTTTCTTCTCATCCATCTCGATACCCGTGTAATTATGATATAACCAAGAAACACACTTTTTTCTATGCAAAAGGTACACTTTTTAAAATTAGCATACAATTGCTCACTACGCAATACACTAAGTACATTACGCAAATGATCAAGATGCTCATTTAAGTTATTGTTATAGATCAAAATGTCATCAAAATATACAACAACAAACTTACCTATAAACACATGCAATACATGATTCATTAAATGCATAAATGTACTAGGCGTATATGTAAGTCCAAACGACATGACTAGCCATTCATACAAACTATGCTTAGTCTTAAATGCAATTTTTCACTATCACCTTTTTTTCATCCTAATTTAATTATACCCACTCTTCAAGTCAATTTTAGAGAAAATACATGATCCATGTAACTCATCTAACATGTCATCAAGCCTAGGAATAAGATGTCGATACTTTACTGTTATGTTGTTAACGACACGATAGTCAACACACATCCTTCATGTTCCTTCCTTTTTAGGCACAAGTAATACTAGCACGACATAAGGGCTCATACTTTCACGAATGTACTCCTTCATCATCAACTTATCAACTTGCATTTGAAGCTCCTTCGTCTCTTCGGAGTTGCTTATTTAAGCTGAATGGTTAAGAATTGAAGCTTTGGGTACAAGGTCAATCTAATGTTCAATTCCCCTTAATGGTGATGATTCACTAGGGATGTCTTCAGGAATACATCATCAAACTTCTGCAACAAAGAAACAACCACAATAGGAATAATAGAATCAAGATCGTTAGTGTCAAAATAAGCCTAATTTAAATTTGTCATTCAATATTGAGTTGTTTGATAATTGAGCTTTATGATTTTATTCAATTTGTTTTCGACAGAGTTACCCTAGCGTCACAACCAAGTTGCATATTTGACGTGCTAACCTAGATGGGCTTTGGTCATTTTTTTGGCCTTTTTTTTCCTGTCATTTTTTTAGTTTATTTACCATCATTGTATTTTTTTATTCATTTTATTAAATAAATCAATCTTATTAAAATCAATCAAGTCAAACCCGAATCTCGATTTTTTTTTTGCATTTTTAGAAATATTTAAATTGTCTTAGCATTTTTTTTACGTTGAAAAAAAAAATGCAGGCCACTTATCTATTTTTTTTTATCAAATGTAAGAAATTATATAGATCAAAAGTGAAACAAAGCTAGAAACCAGCAAGTCAAAATATACAGACATATACATACAAGCGAACAAAAGGAACATGCTCCTTTAAATAAGCACTAAAAAGGAAACAAGCTACCTGAACAAAGATAACAAAACTAGCAAGCTGAACAAAATCAGCATAAAGGTGCCAAAAAGCCATTAATTTAAAAACTAACAATGCATTCAGCAGCAAACCAATTAGACAGTCCACAACTAAAGCTATAAACAACATTAACCTAAAGCTAAAGAGGGAAGCCCACTCCAGCGGCTATGGCCAGCCTTAAGGGCCCCTCAAATAGCAGATTCACAATCTGCAGTAGACCTGCAGAAATGGACAAACCAACATAAAAAACTCCAACATACCAACGCTGCAATAAACAACAACTATTCTTCAACAAACCAGCACAACAACTAAAGGTAACATAGTGCAGTAAGTCAAAGAACACTAGCAAGCCAACATTCCACAACAAACCAACAGAACAAGGTAGTAGCAAACAAGCATGAAGTCTTTTAACTCTAGCATACCAAGCATGACAATCAGAACAACCTAAGAGTCTAACAACCAGCTTTCAAGAAGCATAGCAAACTAAACTGCAAAAAGCAGTAGCACAAAGCTCGAGAAACCAAGGCACCACAGGACAAGCTTCATTGAGCACCCCTCTACTGAAAAGCAATCAGCCACGAGGAAAAATTCTACCTACAACACAACAGATAACCAGCAGTAGGAACATAGTAGCCTAGCCAGCAACTCTGGACCCATGAACTCAAATTGTGTAGGCTTCCTTAAGTAGTTGAGCAACATAGCAGAAGGTACCCAATAAAGTGGAAGCCAACTTGCAGAATTGACCAACCTAGTAGAGACTCACCAAGCCGACCCTAAAATGGAAGATAGTAGTCAAGCATATTGCAGGACGAAGAAACCACAACATCCTAACATGAAGAAAACCACAGAGCATGTAGCTCTAGAATACAACCAACACAGACAACAAATGCAAGCTAACCATAACTCAGACAAATAACTTGTGAGACAGATAGTAACCACAACAAGCAACAACACTAAACCTGACACCACAACAAGTAGCAACATTAAGCAACCAAACAACATGAGGTTGAAAGCCTTATGTTAATTTAAAGGGTATGAAGCCCTGTCAAGCCAAGACCATTCTAACAATAAGATGAAGTATAATTAGTACTTAAAAGTGTATTTTTATCAAGGTTTTATATCATCATTTTGCACTTGAAGTATTAATAACTCCTTAACTAGAGCATGTTTTATAATAATAGATCTGATAATATAAGATAGCTTTAATTT
>Ga0325405_1000304_pt1 | contig 46214 bp, 19 predicted proteins | sample PopdelMetagenome_21_FD_205663 | JGI IMG/M metagenome (GOLD analysis project Ga0325405, IMG submission 205663) | Populus deltoides microbial communities from Bellville, Georgia, United States - Xylem-Control-R2 | ecosystem: Host-associated > Plants > Phyllosphere > Stem > Wood/Secondary xylem...
CGTTTTGATGTGTTGATTTTAAAGATAAATTTTTTAAAAATAAAAAAAAATACTATTTTAATATATTTCAAAATAAAAAATATTTTAAAAAACAACAATAACTAACAAACAAGCCTTTTAAAGTTGATCTCGCATCTATGTTATATAGTTAACACTAATCACTAATCACTTGAAGAATCAAAATTAATATAAAATAATTAAAACAATATATTAAACCGTTAAATCCCCCTCATGATTTTTAGTTGTCTTAATAATTTAATAATTTTAACTTCTTGATTTTTTGAGATAAGTCTTAATTATTATTTGTTATTTATTTATTTATTTTTCAAAGTATTTTTTTATAAAAATATATTAAATAATTTTTTTTATTTTTAAAATTTATTTTTAATATCATTATATTATAAGTATTTAAAAATATAAAAATATAATTAAAAAAAAGACTTTAAATCTTTTCAGAAGCGATCCTGCACGGAAAAAACAATCGGTGCCTTAATTTTGTTAGATAGATATTTTTGTTGAAGAGAAATGGGGCTATTATTGGCTACTAGGCAGTGTAGAGCTTTTCTCATGCGGTCCTCTCTGACTCTCTCTCTATCCATCTACGGCTTTCTTCTTTATTTCCATGACACTCATTTCATGGCGTAAAACTTGGGGATTTGGTAGGTGCCCAGTTGATGAGTTGTTCAAAACTTTATGTCTCAAGTAATTGCTGATAGATAAAGAACCAAGCTTTAAAAGGGTTATCAATAATATCCATCTTTGGATGAACATGATTTTCTGCAAAAAGTTGAGACGTTGTTTTTAGATTGGTTGTGGAGAGTGAATTCAAAGCAAAGTTAAGATTTTACCAAAAAGTTTACTCATTTTTATTTGTTTGTAACAGTTGGATTTGACCTCTTCCGTTTGCTTGCTTACATTGTTTGGTATCCTTGAGCTACTGAGTTTTCAAAGCAGACACTTGGTTTGGTGGTCAAATCTTAGGATTAAGATTGTTGGTTTTTTCTTTAATGATGCTGGGTGTTTGTGTTTATTTGTAGCTACACAATGAAAATAATGGATTTTTGTGAGAGGGGATAGTGATGCTTTGGTGGCATTGGAGATGGACAGGAGGAGTTGGTTATGGAGAAGGAAGTCTTCAGAGAAGAGTCCTGGGGAGACAGAGAGTTCAGGATCCATCTCTTCTCATTCTGAAAGATTCTCTGATGATCAGGTTGGTTCAATTTTGGGTTTTGAGTTTCTTGCACATTGCTACCCCTTGAACCTCTTTGTTAATTGAAAAAAGAGAGAAAGAAGAGCAAATGGGAGTGATCTTTGGATATTGGAATGGATTTTCCCAATTTAGGATTTTCTTTTTGTGCCGTATTTGTCATGTCCTGTCACTCTTAAGATTGGTCTCAAATTATGTCCTTTTGCTCATCTTTCTGAGTTCACAAAAAATACTCTCAAAAGAAATTTCCCAAACGAATCCTGCTGTTCTTATCCTAGGATAGTTTCTTCCCGCACCTCCAAGCAGAATCCTTCTTATTTTGTGTTGTGTTGATAGGCCGTGAAGGTGTTGCTCGCTTGAAGTGCTTGTTTGGTTTTGCCTTCTGACAGAATATCACTGCAAAAAATTATGAGCATTTTTTTCTACAGCTTTAATTCTGGAGGTTGGCTGAAGCAATTCAGATATAAATGAGCATTTCTAAATTGACTAGTATGAATCTATGGCCTAGGCTTGAGTCCATCTTCTCCTTAATAGAGTGAGTAAAGTTTGAATAGTGAATTCAATTCCTTGAACTCTTTGCAGTTCCAACAATCCCATCTCTTTCATAAAGTTTCGTCAGCATCTTCTTTAATGTCTGCTAGTTGCTCAGGCTCTTCACTTGTAGTGTTGCTGTCTGTTACCCTCCTCATTGTAATGTGAAGATTGAACACGGTTTAATACTTGCTCTACGGATTCTTGGATGTTGCTGGGGCTAGCTCCTACTTGACTTGAAACTTCTTGGACATAGCTAAAAATAATTTCAAACTTACCCAAAAAAATTTCTTCAACCATCTGAAATATGCTCTAGTATGGATTGCATCTGCTCTGCAAGGCATGCATCATCCATTCAGTTTCAGTGGAAGAAGAAGAAGCACAATTAGAATTAACAGCAGTTTCATGTGGGACCCTATCCATATTTTAAAAATGTTCCTTTCCATTATGAAGGTGAAATGGGTGTTTACGATCCCTTGAGCAGTTGTCTATGAAGGATACCTATGCTTTTTGAATCTTAACCGATAGAATTCCGCTTGGCTTGAATCTTCATATTACATCACCCACTTAGTCTCTTCACCATCCTGATTCTACATGGATCAGGGATGATGATTTTTGTTCTGTGAATCTTAATTTATTAGGCTGGCACCTGCAGATTAACTCTCTACAATCAATTTAGTTTCATTTTAGGTTCTGTTTAGTAGGATGGAATTCCTATTCTTATTAAAAGGATGCCCACTCCTTTTCCTGTATCTTTATAAAAACTCTGGTAAGCTTTTGAAACTGAGAATTGAATATCTTATTGTCTTATTGATTCTCCATTATATCATTGTGTCTTTGTTTTGATTGATGCTGGAGAAATTCTGATTTTTCTTTCTTTCTTCTTGGCAAAGGTATATCCAACTCATAATCCTCAATCACCAGAAGTTACATCTGAAGCTTTACTTACTGATGAAGACATTAGAGACAATGTGAGGACCTTAACAGATAAACTATCTGCTGCTCTGCTGAACCTTAGTGCCAAAGAAGAGTTGGTAAAGCAGCATGCCAAAGTTGCAGAAGAAGCAGTTTCAGGTATTTTATTCCATTTTTTTCCTGTTCTCATTCAAGGTTGAGCTAGTGTTTGGTTTCTTCTAAATTAGAAGAATACACACTTGTTAAATAAAAAATATATATCAAGGCCACCCCAGTTTGTAAAGCTAGTGTTGTTCCGAGATACCTGTTAAATCCCTCCCATGATATAGGTATAAGAGCAGGGAGGGATTAAAGCTGAAGGAGGGCTTTTCTCTATGGGGTAACCCTGCCATTAAAAAAAAACAAAAAAGTAAAAGAAAACAATCGATGGCATTTTTTAGAGATTGTCCACAAACCTCTTTTTATTTTTTTTTCTAACACTGTCCCTTTTCTTATCCTAATTAGGATGCGATCTATAACCTTCTTCAAATATCTGTATTATCAGCTATTATTAATTTTTCTGCCTCAAATTCTAGGGTGGGAGAAAGCTGAAAAAGAACTGTCAGCTTTAAAGCAACAAATTGAGGCTGCTACTAAGAAGAACTCTGGACTTGAAGATAGAGTTTCTCATCTGGATGCAGCACTCAAGGAGTGTGTGAGGCAGCTAAGACAATCAAGAGAAGAGCAAGAGAGAAGGATCAATGAAGCTGTTACCAAGAAAATTTGCGAATGGGAATCAACAAAGTCTGAGCTTGAGGCCCAGCTCATTGAGCTCCAGGCTCAACTTCAAACCACAAAAAGTGATGCCACTGCGTCAGCTGATTCTGAGTTATGGCAAAAGCTTAATGCTGTAGAGAAAGAGAATTTGTCCCTTAAGCGTGAGCTCTTTTCTCGAGCTGAGGAGATACAGGTTAGAATTTTGGAGAGGGACTTGAGCATCCAAGCTGCTGAAACAGCAAGCAAACTACAACTGGAAAGTATAAAGAAGCTTGCTAAACTTGAAGCTGAGTGTCGCAAGTTGAAAGCCATTGCTCGTAAAGCATCAGCTGCTAATGATCATAAATCTTTAACAGCCTCTTCAATTTGTGCTGAGTCTTTCACAGACAGCCAATCTGATAATGGGGAGAGGCTACTGGCAATTGAAAGTGATTCATGCAAGAGGAGTGGCTTGGAAATGAATGAATGTGATCAAATTTGCTCTGACTCATGGGCATGTGCTCATGCTACCGAACTTGATCAATCTAAGAAGCAGAGGCCTATTGGAAGAAACGTAATGATCCCTTCTTTAGAAATTAATCTCATGGATGATTTTCTGGAAATGGAAAGACTTGCAGCTTTGCCAGATACAGAGAGTGGAATTTCTTACCTTGAGGCAGGACCTGTATCAGATAAAGGAAATGGTAGTGGAAACCCATTGAAAGAAGAACTTGAATCCATGATTAACAGGACTACTGAACTGGAGGAGAAGTTGGATAAGATGGAAGAAGAAAAATTTAAATCAGAAATGGCCTTGACTGAATGCCAGAGGCAGCTTGAGACATTAAGGAGTCAGCTGAAGGAAGCAGATGCAAAGATGGAGGAGCTGCAAGATCTGTTGACTCTTGCAAATGAATCAAGACAAGCTAGAGAGGAAGAGATAAAGCGATCTGATTCAAAGAGAAAAGAGACAGAATCACAACTCAGAATTGCTGAAGCTGAGATCAAAACCTTGCTTTCTAAAATTGTTTCATTAGATGCAGAGGTTGAGAAGGAGCGTGCTTTGTCAGCTGAAAATGCTGCAAAGAGCCAGGAGTTGGAGGATGAGCTCTCAAAAATGAAATGTGAAGTTGAGCTCCAGCATGAGATTGAGCGCAAGCGTATTGCCAGCTTTAACGAAGAGTTGAAGATAACACAGGTCAGTATCTTAAGACTCACTTGAAGCTCGATATCTATTCCCATTTCAAATTCGTAGATGTTGCATTTAATTTTAATTGAGTCCACCACTTACATAGTCTTTGGTGCCTTAAACTGCAATACATATTGATCCCCTTGCATTTTTCATCTTGGCCGCAATACTCTGTTACAGCAACTTATAACAAGCCAAGTCAACTAAATTGTGGCGTGAGCTCACCAATTAGAACACATAACAGATTTCTTTGAAACATTGATTTTGTGAATTCACAAATTTTTATTGCTTGTTTGTTATTTGACCTTTTAAAGCCAATGCTTGACAGAATGGCAAATGTATTGTGAAAAATACAAGGCTATAAAATGAAGATTCGAACTCACCTTTTCCCTGCATTGTTATATGCAAACCCAAATTGTGGAATTTAATTGATAAATAAACCTACCGTCACTGTATTTTTCTGGAATAAAAATGTCCTGAATTCTTTTCATAGTGATCTGCATTCAGGAATTTATTTATTTTTCAAATTTCAAAGTCTCATGAGAGGGAATGTTTAGACTAGTAATACCATTGTTGATATTCCCTCTTGCCTGCCGATTTACAAGCCATTTAAACTTAAATTTTGCAAACTCAAGTCTCTCCATCTAATATCTTATACTCACTGTCCATTTCAAATTAACTTCCATATTGCAAATGTTCTACAAAAGCAATGGTCCCTGTTGCACTTTTGTTCTTTTCAATAATTTTCTTTTAGTTAGCCACTTGATTAAATTATTAGAAACTATATCTCGAAGAGATTAAAATATTTTCTTTATCATGCTTTTGGATTAATTTCCATTAAAACGTGCAGTTTTACATTTACAAGAAAAAAAAAGAAGGTTTCAAAGCCACTTTCAGATTTTCCTTTCATGAATTTTTCAACGACATCCTTTGTCAGAATCATATTCGGTCTTGTAAAAACCAATTGGTATCACAGTTATGATTGATGTGAGATACCTAAAATCTTTGTATATCTGAATGCACGCTAATCATGACATGATCTGTTAAACATAACTGGGTTAAAGAACAGGAGTAATTTGCTAAAAAACCTGCTTTCTTAATTTGGTGATCATATCTTCTGTTTCATGGCGCAGGAGAAAGAGCTAGCTGTTGCTGCAAGTAAACTTGCCGAGTGCCAGAAAACCATATCTTCTCTTGGTCTTCAATTGAAATCTCTTGCAACTTTGGAAGACCTGCTTGATTCTGATAAATCATCGGATGTCAGTAGTGAAGAATCAAAGGATCATGAGAATGGTGAACGGTGGAGATTAGATCTTGGAAATCAATCTTCAGGTAGAGATTCTGAGGCTATCCAAGTCACCGGAGGTGCTTTAAGATTAAAGAATGGCGGTGATTGGGAGTCGTCATTATCATTAAACTCGAGCTTTGTTTCTGAAAAAACCCGAAGTGGGTTTGGAAAGTTTTTCCCCAGAGGTCAGAGTAGGGCTCCAAATGAAAACTAGTATATGTTAAAAATGACATTTAAGGAATCCACTAGGTAATAAGTTTTCCATTGTAAAGCATTCATTCTTGTCATAAAAAAAATGCAGATTCCTTCTTTTGAATCTGCAGTTGTATTTATATACATATCACCTCTTGCACAAACACATCATCCATGGAAAAATATATTTATACATAAGAAATAATGTTCTTCCTGTTATCATTTGGTGCCTTTCAGATTCATACGTTTATACATTGCACATCCCTGTCCCTGTGTGCAAGTGTTCGCGTGTATGGGTTTGCATTTGCGTGTATCCACACGCATGTTAGAAACTTCGACAACTATGGATGTATTCCTCTTGAACTGACGAGGTCTCGTGGCTTCCCACACTTGTTTGGTTGGTTATAAAGACGAAAGCAACAATCCAATAGGGAATTTGCAACGAAAAAAGAACAAAATGATCTGTGCGGCTTGGCTGTTCTGGAGAGGTGAAAAAAAAGACGAGGTTTAGTTTTGTTGATTGCTTTTATATAATACATAGTTATGTGACCGTGCTATGCAGTAAACTATTTTTTTTTTTCATAAAAATTATATTTAAGATTTAAGAGTGTTGAAAAAAATTTAAGATTTAAGAGTAATGGGTTTGTTTATAAAAAAAAAATAAGAGCTTTGGGCCTTTTATAATGATAGATTCAAGAGCCTTGGGTCTGGCTGTAATTTAAACCTATTAGACTTGGGTTAAGACGCAGAATCCAAGAGCTTTGGATCCGGACACCGGACACAATAGCTTTGGGTCTGGACACTTGACCCACTTGGGCCTGGTGGGGTTACAAGACTCAATGGACTTGGGTCTACGCTCTTGCCCCTCCCAAGGGACTTGGGTCAGACGCACCCTCCAGCCTCAAATTTCTCAAGTCTGAAAGATATATCTGGCACAAGTTAATAGTAGTAGTAGTAGTAATAATAATAATTGGTTATCCTTAAAATCAAAGATATGACTTTTTTTTCTATAGTAATAATATTTATTGTAATTTTAATAATATTAATGAATTTAATAATAATATTTAACTTAGCTGTCCATATTCTTATATTTTTCAATCTTTTAAAAAAAATTATATTTTTCTTCGGTGGTAGTAATATTTTTTTTAAAATATGGTAATGATAATAACAATAGTAATAATAATTTTTAATTTTACCCTTCTAATCAAATCTATTATTATTTTTTAATATTAATAATATTTTCTATAAATTTATTAATTATTATATGAATAATATTAATTATAATAAAAATTATAATAAAAAATCATAATATTTATATCACAAATAATAATATTTGAATACTAATACTTTTAATAATAATAATAATAATAATAATAATAATAATAATAATATTTAGAAATCAAATAATAATATTTATCATGTTAATAATAATATTGAACTTGTCTACCCAAAGTTTTTATAATAATAATTGTTTCAAAATTTTTTATTAACGGTAATAATAATAATAATTGTTATTATTTTTTTTTCATTTTTTTCTTTCCAAGGTTTACAGACTCAGCCGCCCGAGTATGCAAACCTAAGGCGCGGGACAGAAGAGACCCCGACGTGCGAATTTGCAACCAACATGCGGTTTTGCAGAGTCAGGCGTGCTGGGCTGCAGACCCCATGCTCGTGGGTCTGCGGACCCGCTCGCCTGGGTCTTCACCCACCACGCGGGCCTGCAGACCCATGTGCACGAGAATGCAGATCCGTTCATCGTTTCTTCCACAAGGCGTGTGAGTTTACCTAGCTCCCAGGGCATGGCAGCCCAGTGCCAGGTGTTTGCAGCCTGGTGTTGTTGCCAGACTCGTTGGCTGTCCCTAGCGCCAAGGCTTGACAACAACACCAGGTGTTTGTTTGCTGGGGTGCTATCAGATGCGCGGGTCTGACCCTAGCGTCTTGGCTTGAAGTCGAGCGCCAGGTGTCTGTAGCCTGGGTCGTGTAGCCCTACCAAAATCCAAACTGACCATTTTCTTTCCAACAAAAAAGACAACTCCACCCCCTTGCAATCTCTACAATTATATATGGTAAGGGTATCTCTGTCATTATGTCTCCCCAATCCATAATGCTTTTAGCAAAGAGCAAGCACAAACAGTGTAATTTGTAGTGAAAACACTCACAATCTACAATAATTCCTCTATAATATTAAACAGTGCAATCCATAGTGAAAATATTTATAGTCTATAGTAAAATACTGATCCTTTTTAGTTATAATTAATATAATCAATACGTAACAGCATTTTTTTTTTTGAAAATAATGAAAGTAAAATACATGGTTTAAATGTGAATAACCAGCGACTATATGCTATGGATAAACAGGTAATCCACACCAAAATGTTTCTGACATTTCACCAAGATAAAGAAGAAACGATAGGGTGTAGACGCACGTTGAGAATTGAAAGACCCTCTTCCATTTAACGAGGCTTCCTCCTCCACTTAATCTTTCTTGAGCAAATCATAGAAAACCTGTGGTTTTCTGTACTTTGAAACGCAGAGAGTCTGAAACCAAAAATACTTGATACATCAGTTCTATGAATAAATAGCATGAGCCTCGTATGAAAAGATCTTCAACATTCAAGACATTTCTCACAGGAGCATTGCAAGGGTTAGCTGCAATTGTACAAGTGATCAAGAAAATATTCCTCCATGGATTAATTAATCAATTTAAATGCTATTTGGAAATACATCTCTGGATTCGGAAAAAAGTTGGAATAGCATATCACGCATATGGCTAAATTTGTGAATACTTGCACTGTTAAGCTTGTGAACATTTTAATACGAAACTTAAAGATTCAAATTGAAGGCCAAAGAGAGAAATAATACAAAAATCTAAATCTCAGAACCTGATAATATACCTGCATAGCATATGCTATATGGATCAATGTTGGTTCTGACCATGGCCTTCCGATAAATTGGAGGCCTATAGGCAACCCATTTTTGTCATATCCAACCTGTCATACATGATTCAGGTAAGCAGAAGAAAACTGATGCCGATGATAATGAGACAGCGATAAAGATCATTACTGGAACGGTAACTGCTGGCAATCCCAGAAAATTTCCTGCTATCTGATACCGAACTAGTGCAGCTGCAACGATGAAAATGGTTTTAGAGTGATTAATCAATTGTATTTCTATTTGGCTACTTTCATGTACGGTAAAGCAATTTGATACATTTTCTGTTAAAATCTTGTTATGTCCTGAACTTCATACCTCCATTAATGTAGTCCAGCTCACCAGTCTTGAGAGCATCATCGAAAATTGGGTATGCAGTTACGCTGTTTTATAGAACAGATGAACATTAAGCATCGGAAGATGGAAGAGCATTTTGATGCCAAACTTCACCTTTTCATACATCCAAGATGCTTTACAGTATAGTACAAGAAGAATATAGAGCAACCTGATCCCTTCAAAACAAATATAGGGAAAAAGGAGAAAACAATACCCTACTGTCGGTGTGACAATCACATCTGCTTTTGTAAATATATTCCTGTGAAATTGCATCTGCCGGCTCCTGCAAATACATAGAATCTTGTATCATTCACATATTCATGAAATGAGGACAACCAAATGAATAATTATGTAGGAGTCAAAATGGTAAGTGACTGGCTAATAACTAACAAGTAAACTCCACTGAGAAGTCATCTGTATTCGATGATGACTCAAAATGCGGATGACAAGTGATTGGCTTATTGAAGTTTAAAGATGAGCTCGAAGTCAGAATCAATGAAAGTGACTTGTGAACACATTGATAGAATTTACACAGAAGTATATTATGACATAATACTAGAATTCACTACAGAACACGAGCAGAGGTTTGAAGGGAAATAGCCCTAAGCTTCAACAACTTTTGCATGAACCCGCTGCTGCTAGAACTGAATATACTAACCTGTGTTTAGGACTTTGACACTTACCATAATGAAACACTGGCCAGCTAAACAGTAGAATTACTTTGTCATAGATAACTAATAGCGCTAGAGGTACTGTGTAGATTTGGGGTGGAACAGAAAATCTTGCCATTGATATGTACTTTACACAAAGCTTCAGTAATGGAGTATTTGAAACAAGAAGTCACCACAAGATAAATATCAGAAAGGTTAATATAAAATGCAGCGTTTGAAGGCTTATCATGATGTTATTGCAGCATTTGAAGATAGATTCTCACAATTTACTGATACAGGTAGCTGACATTTGATTTACCATCGAATTTAATTTCAACTGTACGCATAAAAGAAATTAAATAAATTTAGGCTGTAATGCACCTGAGTTTCTGAGCCTTTATATACTCTTCACCACTGAAAGAACCATATACACAAAGTGCTACCCTTAAATCCCATCCTGATTCTGCATTATCCCTGTTTCAAGAGCACAGAATATCATCATCCATATTTTAAAATGTTTTATTGAAAAGAACGATGAAAATGTGTTAGCCAGAGGTAACATACAACTTCTCTAGATAAGAACTAAGTCCAGCAGTGCACTCAGATCCGATTGTTAAGTAATGTGCGAGGCGCATTGATTCTATGTCTGGTATGGTAACATCTACAGTCTTGCATGTAAGAGGCCATAAAACATTAGCATATAGTGGACAGGGACGAAACTAATGAAGAGCTTCCTTGAAAATAATGTAAACAAGTTTCTTTACAATAACAACATACTATTCGAGAAAATATATTTATTTTCATCAAAATTTGTAAAATAATATTATATTGCCATACCTTCCACCCAAACTTCTCAGAAAGCTGGTGCAATGCTTGAGAACAGCATGTTCTAATATCATCACCGCAATCACTAAACCACTAAGGGACCCGTTTAGTGGTTAAAGAATAAAAGAAAGGAATCAGAAGAATGATCCGGTGCATGTAAAGTAACTTGAGACAACAACATATCTCGAATCCAAGGTTGCGAAATCCACTAACCTCCCCATATCTTGCCAATATGACGTTGGACACTGAATTTGTTGATTGCAGCAGTGGGAAGTATACCTTTGGCTGATAGTTTCAGAAACAAAGAAAGAAAAGATTGTCTTTTGTCAGATGTTACTCTGAAATAGTCTACAAGGCCATTTTCAAAGAGTCCCAGACGGTAGGAGTTTAAACTGTAAAGAAAACTGCGGATCAGTTTCTTACCAGCGGTATAGCAGAGGTTTCATGGGAAGGAAGGGGGCCATTTATAGCTGCATAACTGGAAAAAAAAAAAAAAAAGATACTTTATACTCTACATGAAAATCATAAAATGGCATCCAAACAGACACTTAGAACTCAGATAAGAAGTTCAAATTGAGGACACTGACACTATAAATGCATCCTCTATCGTGCCTGCTAATACTCCTACCATCCCAACTGTCCAGTTCAGAGGAAGAACACTGAAAAACGGAAAATTTATCTTCACAACATCGAAAACTCATCTACATTGAGAAATCCAAATATTTATGAAATAAAATCAAGATAGAAATGAGCTCTCACCCAGAGTGAGGTACACGCCCGAAAGTTGGTTTGAAACCAACAACTCCACAAAGAGCTGCAGGCATTCTCACGGATCCTGATTACATTATGATGAAAGATGTAATTGTTTAGAGATTACTGACATGATACTGGTACTACAAGTAACAATTTTGAAGAATTTTCTGGCATAAACGTCAGAACCTTCCATCAAACAAAAATTTATTAACTTGTAAAGAAATATTTTAATTGCATAGGAAATCTTGGGTTGTTGCAGAAAAGAAAGATTGATTTTCTTAGCTCAAGGAATTACAGAAAATACTCGCAGGGAAGTTAAAACAAGAATGAAGTTAGTGTCTGCCTATTGACATGGCAATGGACTTCATAAACTGGGAAATGGCAATTGCAGGTGTTATTCTTTTCCGTGATTAGCGATTGTATTCAGTTAATCTACATATAAAACCAAAGTAAGATTACCGCTTAGTGAGAATGCTTCAACTCAGCTTGATAACAATAGAGTTTTCGAGTTAAGGATGGATTTAAATTACCTCCCCCATCAACACCAAGGGCAACAGGGCAAAGTCCTGCAGCTACCACAGCAGCTGATCCACTAGAAGAACCTCCAGAGATCATGCCAGGATTGTATGGATTTCTAGTAGCCCTACAACATTCATAATTATGGAAATGCCATCATTGTCTTTATTAATCTTTCAGATGCGTTAAACATAGAAGTATAATTTATTTATGACGTTACAAGAAACAAGAGATCGTAAGGTATTTGGGTTACGAGTTTCAACGTTTCAAGTAGGATATTATTCAAATTTATCAGTGGAGAAAGGAAGATTAGTCTTACCCATAGTGAGGATTTATTCCACTTGTTCCAGCTCCAAGCTCATGCATATTGGTTTTTCCAATAATTACAGCACCGCATGATCTGAGACGCATAACACAGCAAGCATCACCTTTACAAGATCTGAATTTGTGCAACCACTTTGTCCCACCTAGAAAATTCAATTTACATCATCAGTAAAACACACAAAAAGAGTATTTATAAGCACAAGAATCAAGTGGAGCAATTTTTCGAATAAAACAACATGGTCATTGATGAAGCACCTGTTGTCGGATAGGGCCTACAGTCTATTTCATCCTTTATTGCAATTGGAACTCCATCTAGAGCTGATATTGGCTCCCCTGGAATGAAACAGAACAAGTAGGAGTTTCAGAGCATGCTCAAAGCGACTAATATAAACTAGTGAACTAGAAGAATGAGACCATCAATAAATTCAGACCCAATACTTTTCACGAGATAAACAGTGCACCATTGATGGAAAGAGGGTTGAATGAAACTGCTATATTCTCATATGCAAAGATTTACTTATGAGTTTCAATTAAGACTACCTCTTTCATACCGACGAGTTGATTCTTTAGCCTGCCTTAAAATATCTTCAGCATCATAATTAATAAAAAATGCCATGTCCATTGGAGGACTGGAAGATTCACGGATGGCAGTTACTAATTGTTCTGCAACCTGTGCTCAGGAGAAAAGCATCAAGAATTTATGGAAAACTGCAGTATAAACTGCATTGATATAATTTACATGACAAACTTGTCGGCAACAAGAAAAGAGACTGAAAGAAATTCTTTGAATCATGTAATTAGACCTTTGAGGTTTCAAATGTATGCGCAAGTTACAGCGCTTACATTTGAAACCTCAAACAAAAAAGGAAAAGAGCATTTCATGAAAGAAATGGCTAAGAAATGATGTACCATGCATGGAGTTATTTCTCCTGAGCTGTAGGCTTTAGAATAATCCATTATTGTCCAGCGACGGAAAGATGGCTTCAATCCATTTACAATTTTCTGTGAAGGCAGAGGGAGACAGTTAATTGCCTGCTGAACTTGCTCAGACGGTGATAGACCAGAATCTATGTGCTTGACTTCTTGTTCATTGAGCTCTGCAGTGATGAACTCAAATCAAAATCTTTCTCTTGGAACTCCAATGGAAGAAATACAAATGGCTGATAATGGTATAGTTGTTTTAAATTTTGTAAGAACAGAATTTCCTCTTCAAGACGTAATCAATGCTAACTCTTCTGTAACTATAACCAATTTACAGCTTGTGAACAGTATCAAAGATAGTATAAGAGTTAGAAACTTAAAGGTAGTGAACCTACCTTCAAATGGATGCATAGGGACGTACACAGGCGATTCCTTCAGTTCTGCATTTGTAACTAGCTGCAAGAGTTGCAAGCATTCACGAGTATTTGACATAGAATATCAAAATTCAATGTGAGATAAATGCTTGTCCTTGCTATGAAGGCAAAATGAGGCCTTAAAATGTGATTCTAATATACATAGGAACAGCTTGCAAGATGTGTATACATAGAATATCTGTTCATGCCAGTTTGATTTTGACTTTCATTTTTGAAACCCCAGGTGACATGGATGTCGAATTATGGCTCATGAATTCAGACCATTTCTATATATATCTACAGGGAAGCTTACATTATTCTACATGAAAAGCGCTCATAGCTGAATCCTAGTCAGAACATTCGCAAGTAAGATTTCTAACTGGAAACAAAAACCCTTTGAAATCCAATATCTGACTCTAAATTATTCTAATACCAAAAGAAAATATAATTCTGCATCAATAAATTTCAATGAATTATGCACACATTCTGTATATTTGGACAAAAAAATATGATTAGTTAATTATGTCTTGTAAATTTCTTCTGATGGGCAGTAGATTCGAGAGGACTGGATCCTATGAATAATAAGAAGGAAACAGTAAAGCTACTGCCAGGTATTCAGTGGAACTCTTGACAACTAGATTGAATGAGACAGTGCAGGTTTTGTTTCACATAGACTGGCTGTATTTTGAGACAAAAGTACAACCATTAAGACTCACACATTACTCTTTTGTACCATTCCCCTACAAAGAGACACAGAATAATTTGATGGTGGTTAATTTTTTTCACGTTAGGAGCTTATAATGGATCATAATCGGTTTGTTTTAATTTCATTTAAGGTAATATTATTACAAAGATTTAAGTACATGCTTCTGCAGATTCAAGTTTGGTGAGGAAAAAGAGAGAGCTTTGAAATGAAGTTACGAAAAAGGTAGCTGTGGATGGATTGGGGCATGTGGGGTAACAAATGTAAACAAGTTTTAAGGCTCCATGGCAGAGCAAATGCATGTAACCTCGTTACACCAATAACGACCACCATGTACAATTGAATATGTGGACCCTAGGGTAGTTTAAGCCTTAAAGATGACTCAGAAAAGTACAGGTGATGTTTCTTGATATGGTTTTGATTATATTCACTGATTAGTAGATTTTTTATGCAAAAGGGAAAGAAGATGCCGACAATTAACTAGAAATGCAAAAGTGAAAGAAGATGTTGGCAATTAACTAGGAAGGAAATGTAACAAATTAGTAATTGCATGATTGGTCATTCATAAGATGAACGGAATTAAGAACTGAGCTACAACTAAAAAAAAAAAAACCACGATGAAAAAAATGGGAAAGACAGACCTTGTGAATCAGATTGTTTCTCTTCAAAATGTACAGCAGGAATGTTCCAAAAATCCGCGACTCGAGAAACCAGGCGAAAATCTTGACAGGAAATCCAGCCATGCGAGGAGCTTATGAAACAGACGCAAATTTTAGAATATATATGCACACATTAGCCAAACAGCATGAAAATTAACTCAAGCATATGTCTGCAACAAATATATTCAGGCAAGTATAGGCACATGCAGAAGGGCATATATGCTAAGCAAGACTTCAATAGCATGCCTTGAAGTTTCTGCTTTTGGTAAATATGGTTTTAATTAAATGATGAAGAAAGGACCTGAAGCACAACGAAACTAGTCTAGAGTAAGTGATTTCACTATCATTGTTTCCAGGATTAATAGATTGTAAACATTATTTAAATCAATCAAACAAAAGTACTCTACTGCAGAAAGATCTGTTCAAGCAACCTGACTTGATAGAATCTCTGTCCAAACAGTTAGTTTCAGTACCAGATTAACAAAAAGTCGGGAATTTTGCAAGAAAGAACATCCAAGCATGGTTGACTTGATAGTTATGATATGTTGGTTCAAGATTCTCTGCCTATAAAGTGATAGAATGGTAAATGAATCTCAACGCTTCGAGATTAAAACACTAAAACTTGTCTACAAATTTCTCATCAGAAAAAACTCATCAACTTAACCCTACCATATTGAACTTGAACCTTGATTGTTTCTGTGATAAGGCTATATGCAAAAGAACCTTAGCAATCGAAAGTGAAGTATATGATGGAAGATGGAATTGAAAATGAAAACCTTTGACATTGGCTTGCAGATAGAATTCATCACTGTCAGGGCCAAGATTAACATTCTCCACAGGCTTGTAGACAACACCTTTAGCTCTGAACAATCCCATGTGAAAGTGGTAGGTTTTAGACAAAGAAGCAGTAGTGCTGAGAGAGGTTAGCAAGAACAAAGTGACACAGCCACCACCAAAAGATACATGTAGACGAGTCAAAACCAAAAAGGCGAAAACGATAAGAAAAATGCTGTGCTTAGCAAATATTAACTGCTCCAGTGATAAACAGTAATGGCACGAGAAGTGTAGAAAAAGAAGAGAGAGGGAGAGAGTCGTTTTCAAGAAAGGTATGAATTCGGGTCGAGAAAATAAAAGAAGGTGATGGATGGTCAGCAGCAACTCTTGTTTCTTAAAAACAGTAGATTGCTTGGCGGGTCAAAACTGCAAGTCGAAAGGCTTATTTTGTTTGTTTCTTCTTTTCTTCTTGCTTAATCGTTTCTCACGCTCTATCCCTCAATCCTCTACATGTGACTCTGTCAAGGTCTTCTCTGTTTCTTGTCAAGCAATGAAAGAAATTCAAACGTAGATATACTAGCCCACTTGTCCTTTTGCACAAAAGAAGAAGAAAAGGCTGTGCAGATTGATGTCATTAGGGGGTGACAATGGCTGGTTAACGAGGTTGAAAGTGACTTTCCAAATTATTTTATGTATTTTTCAATGGTTCTAACATCCTCCTATGACCACTGAAAAACATATGCAGAAACAAGGAAGTCAAATTTAAGGAATTTTATTTTTATAAATTCATCTATATTAACGTCGTTCTATAGCTTTTGTATAGAAAAACCAAAGCGATATCTTTTAAAAGAATTAAACTGGATTAACTTAGCTACCTGAATCCAGCAAACTTAAAGAAATGAAGAAAATCTCTTGGAGAGTTTAATGAAGAGCAGTGCCCCTCTGGATTCATTTGGAAACCATTGATGGCTAGAAGTGCCAAAAAAGCCATCTAACCGTTAGATGATTGTCTGTTTTGTGGAGTTTCATTTTTTAAATGAATAGTAAAGTTTTTTATTTTTTTATTTAACTTTTAATTTTTTTAATTTCTTCATAGAATTTAAATATTTAATATTATCATTAAACTCGTTGTAACATTTTAATCCTAAAATCTCCTGACATGATAGTATAATTAAGTCGAGTTTAGTTTGGTATTATATTAGTTTTTATAATTATAATTTTAAAAAATAAAGTTTTTAAAAAATCATTTTTAATTGTGATTGATTTAATTAAAATATGTGTTTGATTAAAACTATAGTTAAATTTTTTGTGTAGTAAAAAGCATGTTTAATATATCCAGTTAAACTATGGTTAAAATTGATTTTATAATAAAATAACAAAAAAAACATGGAGTAATTTTTTTATTTTGTAATTATAATCTAAGCTTTGTAATCTACATCTCATCAAGAAATTCATTAAAACTTGAAAAAAAAAAAACAGTCTTTTGTTGTTTCTTGAACTAAAAAAAATTCCGAAAATTGTTTTGGTGTATTTGTTTTATCAACAATAATAATAAAAAAAAAACCAACAACAAGTAAAAGAAAGTGGAAGATGAATGGTTTACTGAAAGCATGTAAAGTGCTTCAATTAAAAAAAATTAAAATAAAATCTGATTTATTAATGAGTTTCACGAACCAAATCACGAGTTCTTTTTATAACCAAACATCATATAATTGGTCGCGTCCAAAACAGACAGTCCAAAGAATATTTGAAGTATAATTGAGAACCATGGGCCTTTGCATTTAAGAGTGGCCACGTCGATAAAATTACCGAAATATTGTTAGTCTTCAAACCCACCTCTAAATTTTTGGTCCATCAGCAAAATCCATTTGTGGGAATCTGTACTTTTACAAATTTCTGAACCTCGAAAAAATTAAAAATTGGAAAACCTTAGATTTCCTTTTATTATGTTTTTATCAACAAAATAATAATAATAATAATAACAACTAAAAAATTATAATAACAATAATAATAATAATAATAGGTAAGTAGTTGAAGTGGTGATTTAATTTCCTTAACTTTCTATCCACACCAAGAAAAAAAAAACCCACCTTCCAAGAATGCTTTTATAAAACTATTTTTTAATTAAAAACTTATTAAAATAATCTTTTTTATTTTTAATACCATCATGTTAAAAACATTTAAGAAAGCATCGATTTTATGTTTATCCAAGTAAAAAATAATTTTAAAAACAAGTTAAATCTAAAAAACAAGCATATATTTAGATATTGTTTGTTTTTGTGTTTGAAATGGTGTTTGGGTGCATTTTAAAATGTATCTAGCTTAAAAAGACATCTAATTAATATTTTTTTTACTGTTTTTGGATATCTTTAATATGCTGATGTAAAAAATAAAAATATAAAAAAAATTAATATATTATCAAGTAAAATATATTTTTAAAATATAAATACTCTACACCGCATTACCAAACTCAAATAAAAATCAGGATGGTGAGGTTTGTTTCCTCTGTGATCTCAGATTCGAGCCCTGTGGTTGCTCATATGATGATCGCGGGAGGTTTACATGGTCGTTAACTTCAGGGCCCGTGAGATTAATCGGAGTACGTGCAAGCTGATCCGCACATCTAGGTTAAACTAAAAATAAAAATAAAAAAAATCAGGATGTTCAAACCATCTAACATCGTCCAACCAACTTCTTCTTTTTTTTTTTTATTTTTATTATTATTATTATTATTATGATGATGATGGTAAAACGTCTATCATTACAATAACTCAAGTCTTTCTAACTACGGATTTGTCTGGGACCATTACATTCATCACATGTTATGGTTGGGGGGCATGTCCCCATCTATTTAATTAAGATGAAAGGAACGATTTTATTTTAAGTTTTTAAAGTTGATATTAATAATCTCATGAAAATTTATTTTTTAAGAAATTATTTTTTAAATTTTCTTGTATTTATTTGTCATTAAAAAAGTTAATCAACAGAAAATATTTTTTAATTGAAGAAAAATTTAACTTAATTTTTAGGAAAGTGTTTTCTTAAAAAATTTAGATTTTAAAATAAAAAATTTAAAAATATTATATTATTTAATATTTATATCATAAACACAACACTTAGCTGTATTATTTAATCAAAGACTAGATTGGTGTGTAGTTAGCGAGCACAACAATTCCATATGGGTGGCAGTTCTTAACATAAAGCAATGCAATTCTCAACGTCAATTAAAATTATTTTTAAAAAAAATTATTAACATGTCCTTAAAAAATTTACATTAAAAACTTATTATTCTACTAAACCTCATACTTCCATATAAATAAATCATACTGTAAAGTCATATTTATTATGATACTTTACAAGCTCGTATCGTGAATGAATGCTTCTATTTGATTTTTTTTTGTCAATACTTAATGATTTATAATTATTTGAATTGCTGCTAAAAGAACTAGTAACGATCATATGCGACATGCTATTAATTTTTTTTAGATATTTTTATAAATTAAAAGATTAAAGTATCATAAATTATTTCTATTTAAAAAAAAATCAATATCACCTTTCTCTGTACCGAAAACTATTCAAAAATTTTAAACATGTAAATACATAATAATTTTAATTGGATTGTCAACTAGTTGATTTTATTTCTCTCTGTTAATCAAATAATTTAAATTATATTAATTTAATAAAAATTTTAATTAACCGTGGTCTGGTCATTTGCGAAATGACAGTATACCTCCAAGGTCACTTTATCTTCTTCTTTTTTTTTAAAAAAAAAACAAGACTCTAGAGACCCAACGAAAAAAAATTATAAATGGTATGTATTTTACAACCCAAGCCTAGCTAGCTATGCTAGGCTAGGCAACACATGACTGAGGATGACAGCTTGTTTGACGCTCCTTGATACGATCAGGGAATTCCTTTTACCGTCCGATCAACTACACACGTGAAGTTGGAAACAGATTCATGTGATCATCAACTGGCATTTGATCTGCGGCTGAGAGCTCTTCAAGAGAAATTGTCATATCCTTGTACCCGTGTCTGGGTTTTCAGAGAAGGATACAGATTCTTGGTAAACAAACAAAAAAAAAAACTTGATTTTGCGTGGAATTAGCAAAGAAACTGGCTCATCAGACTTCTAATGGAAAATAATATATTTAATATAATAAGTTTTTCTGAAAAAATATAGAATATACTTTTTGATGCATGTCGAATTCAAATTTTTAATAATTCTCAACTTTTTTTAAAATGTTTTAGCTGAAAATAAAGAATAAAATAAATACGTGATTGAACTCTTATGCTAGCACAAAATCTTAAATAATTTGAAGGATCTTGATATGAGTTGATGGTGTAAGATATGTTTGACACCAGGCAGACGTGTTCAGGTGAGCGAGTTGCTGAGGAGTGCGGAGACGGCTTGTGAAGCTGAGGAAGAGCGAGTTGACTCAACTCTGGCAGCGAAAGAGAAAAGGTTGACGGAAATCTTCCAAAAGGCTGATGATCTGCGGCTGGGAACTCTTAAAGGTGTGCTTGAGATTTTGACTCCAGTCCAGGCCGTTCATTTCTTGATTGCTGCTGCTGAGTTGCATTCGAGGCTTCATGGCTGGGGCAAGAAGAAGGACGACAGAGCACACCGCAACCACCACTGATGTTATTTGCTTACAAAAAGCTTGCGCCTGTTTTCTTGATTTTTTCAATCAATTACTCGGATTAATTTCCATTGAAGGTAGCTCAAGAAATCGCATGTTCATATAGGTGCACCGACGAAGCTAGGGGAGGGCAACAAAACAGAGGAAACCCAACAGAATAAGATGGCGGCGTTGCCCTTGATCAGAAAATGGAACGAAATCTGATCGAAAAAGCCCAAACCATGAAGTCGAATTTCTCCAGCGACCAAACGACAAGGTCGCAGCAAATAGCAAAGTGGGAGCCATTGGATCTTCAGAAACACCAGCACAACAAGCACAGTAAGAATCACCATAACTCTTTCCCAGGAGAAGTGTCACCATAGGAGCACAGAACAAGCTTAATCTTGTCCACAACTTTCTGACATGGAAGATCAATCCTATTAATGGTCCTCCTATAACCACTCATACATCACATGCATGCTCCTCTAATATTCCATGAGAACCTCAACGTGATGTAAGGAGGCAATACCAGACTAACATACAATAACCACTAAAATTTGAGGCTGCACAAAAATACTCGTTTCCAATGGTTTGATAAACAGAAATGCTTGAATATTCAATCTAATCCTATCATTCAAGTCATACGAAACTTGGTTTTGAACCCAACTTATGTGAAACCTCTACAGAACGATGGAGGCTAGGAATCATTAACTTAGTGGCTGTAATCACTGCCCTTTGCTGTGTTCTGAACTAATAATACGTTCAATAGAATATATCAATACAAGAGAAAATAAAGAGACATCTCAACTACGTATTCCATTGACCATGGTTTACCAACATTCCATTTTGAAATGCTTTTATCAAAGATCAATGAAGTTCACTGTCCACATCTATCATTTCTATTCTGAGACATCCACAGATGTTAGAGCTTCAAGGAGATTTTGATTTTTTTTTCAACATCTTGTATATATCTGAATATCCGTTTACCCATTTAAACTAGGTATAACTCCCCAAAATTCTGGTTTGTACATGCAAGTAGTGAAATGCTAACTGGTTATACTCGGGAACCACTATTTTTTTCGTTTGATTTCTTTTTTGCATAGACCAATCCAATCTGTACATTCAAAGAATAATAATAATAAAAAAAGAAGAAGCTAAGCAATTCACCTCATTATCTGCTTGTACTTGCATTTGGTATTCTGATTTTCTCATAAGCTTTCAAATTCTCCAGACAGAAGCTCTCTAAAGTCTCAAAAACAGGAGGCAGACTAATTCTCAAGCAATCTGAGGCAGCATCATTGGCTAGTTTAATAGCTTCTTGATGTGTCGCTTTTTGTTCATCTAACATCTCCTGCATCGCGACTATAACATCTTTCTCAAATTGATCCTCTAAATCCTTCAAAAGTTGTTCAGTTTTAATTCTCTGTCGGCGTTCTTCTTCTCGCTTCTCCTGTAAATGGTGTAAGCTCGAGGCAAAACCATGAATGGCCTTGTACACTCCATCTTCTGAAATATTCTGAATTGCGTTGTGCCAATCATTACAAACAATGAAAATGGCAGGAGCTCCTATCCGGTTTGGAGACAATTGATCAGCTTCATCTAGAGTTTTCAACTCCTCAGATATGTACCCCAGAAGCCAATTGTTCAACAGTGACACAAAAGCTTTCTGGGTTTTGATATAGTGACGAAAGCGTTCAGCCCATTTCCAAGTTTCTTTCTCTAGGTTTTTAGTAGCCTTTAAGCGTGAACCTTTGCGAGTGTGCATCCCAGTTATGTGTACATATGTTTCAGCATTTTTAATTGCTTGTAATTGTTTTTTGTGGCACTTGATTATGAGCTTCCACATTCTTGACAACCTGCACAGAAATTCATTATATTATGAGTCACAAAGGTATAAAGCAAACCGTATTAAACTGAGAAATCATTTTATGCTCTGAGCTGCATTTAAAGACAGTCCATGCCTCGTTAAATATAGCCATTTAGAAAGAAATTGTTTTTCATTTCATTACAATCTTTGCAATCCCTGTCAATACTTCATCCTCAAAAGTCTAAAATGACAACACTCATCAGGCCATCAATAAAATTTCACCTAATGCTATGATTGGCATGATTATAGCAGAAAAGCAAGTGAAATACCCGATAATCAATTCATTCACTTGGGCTTGCAGCTCTTCATCTCTTATTTTGTGAATCCTGATCGATATTGCCTCAATTGCACTGACAGGAACTTGAATTTTTGAAAGCAAACTTTTGACAGAAGCTTGTGTCCTATCAATCTGACTGGACTCGGCACCTCTATCATCTAGCCTTTTTAACCTCTTCCACTCTTTATCATAAGAAACACGGAGTTTTTCCTCAAGCTGACATCAGTGAAACAGGTAAACAAATTAGATTCAATCCCAGCCATAACCACTTCAAAAATAACAATATGATTTCGGACCATTTTTCAGATATTTCGACCAAAAATTGTCAACGAGTGGAAGTATATGAAAAAATGCAGTGCAAAGCAAAATAAAAAGAAATATCCTAACTATTCATCAGGGACCCTAAAATTTTTTAAGAATAATAAAACTTATAGTCTGTTGAGTTTACATGGTTGTAGTGATGCAGAATACAAATATTCTATTACATTATTTGACAAGGCACAAAGCAGGATAGGAACATGTTCTTCAATGCATACATCATTTTCATGGTTTTATATAGCATTTACAATGTTTCAAAAGCTATTTACTTGATTTCTAATGCACTCATGTCCACCATAGCATTACATAAGCCATTGTAAGTGGTGACATCTAGAAACAGAACAGTAAACAATAACGTTAAGAATGAAGGAACAACTCATGCCTGACTTCCATGTTGTGAGAATACTTCATACTTTGGCCGAGTCCTAAATAGCCTTTCATAAAAGCAACAAAACAGCACATAAGATGGATATTTTGAATCAGAAAACAGTAGAAGTAGAGCTAGTCCCATGGGCCAAAACAAATGCCTAGTCAAACTATTTAGAACTTGCCTCTTTTTGTCCCCTGAGAATCCAAAACTAATTCAAACTTCAAAAAAACGAAATGGAAAAAAGTATTTGATAATGGTGAATCTTCCACCACCCCACTCCATAGACACTTACAACTAAGGATATCCACATGCAGAAGGATCAAAATCTCATAAGGAAATTGCATTAATTTCACACTGCACAGTAGATAAACATGACCCAAGAAACAAAAAGTTAATATCACATATTTGTGTATGAAGTAAGTAAATATATATATTCAAAACTCATGCATTGTGCATAATTTGGTCGGTGAGTCAAATTCACAGACACAAATTGACCAAAAACTAAGGGCTCAGAACCATAAACAAGGAAAATACACTGGCTGAAATAAATAAAGACAGAATCATCATCGAAGAATAACATTTTTTGTCAAATAAATTTTAGCTTTTCTTTGTATGATTAAGTGAGCCATTTCCTGCAGGCAGGACACTTTCATTCTGTACTAATGCAATGGTGAAGTGAGTACGAAACTTGTGAATGTTTAAGGATGTTCTTATCTTAGGCCTATAGAAACACTGGCTTTCATATTTTGTAAGAAAATAAAAAAAATGTATTCAATTTTCCTTGTAAACTTCCAATTATGAAGAATTTAGATGCCATACCTTAACCTCCTCGTAGAGTTTCTTCTCCCATACATGCAGCTTCTCCAAAGTGGATGACAGGTGATCTGATTTTCTATCAACATCCTTATAATTTTCACACACAACTTTGGCTGACTTCATTTTCTTGGCAGCAGATCTACTTGAGTGAACAAAAGCTGGGTGCTGTGAAGACATTGCAAAAGGAACTGCCAAACTTACAAGCCGAGAGGCAAATACTGCAAGGCAACAAGTGATCATAAAATAGGTCAAGCTTCCTTTTCTTTCAGAAATTAACTTCATCAAATAAAATCAAGAGACAAATTTCGTTGAAATATTGAAGAACACAACATGTCCATATCAAAGGAAACCAACACAGGACGTATGAAAATTCAAGTAAAACAGTTGATAGGAATGGTATCTGGTCAATTTGACAAAAGCTGATGCAGGATTGTTCTGAACAAATGAAAAGACTAACTAACGTAACAACTCATACCTTTAAATTTGGCACCCGTAGTCTGATAAGGCAGCTTGCCTGCCTCAAGCAATATGGAAACCTCATGTCCATAGTTGAAAGAAGTCTCAAATGCATTCTTGATTTCATTTACTGCTTGCTGAAGACCCCATGGACTATGGATATCTGTTTCGGGACATTCCCCATTGCAGGTGAATGACTGGGCCTCCTCTGAACTCTCACCTTCCTCCATCGCTTTCTCTTGTTCTATTTTGATCAATCCACGGGAGCTGGAACATGCCATGGCATTTTCGTCAATGGTGTCAGGCGTGTTTTTAGATTCCTTTTCTTGGTCTGACTGTACGTGATCATCATTCTTTGGGTCAGCACCGGTGTCTCCACTTGTATCTTTCTCTGATGATTTCTTCTTGTATCTTGTTTTCCTTAATATACTTTGATCAGTATCATCTTCCAAATCAGGGATCCCCTCTTTCTCCCTGGTTTTTCTTACTTCAGAATCATCACTCTCACCTCTGTCACCAGTTATATTCTCCTGAGAATAGTAATTATAGTAATGATAGACATCATCAACCTCGGTGTTAAATGGATTGAATCTCCAAGCAAAACCTGCAGGTTCAGGAGAAGAGGTGGCAGCAGGAGCGCTCTCTTCTTCAGGATTAGCAGCACGGACAGGAGGGGACCAAAACTCATAATAATACGGAAAGTCCATTGGATTTTTAGCAGATTCCCAATTTCCATTAGTATCATATGTGACATTGTTTTTCGTAGTATCCATTGTAGCATCCAAAGGAACTTTATTGTTTTCTTGAGGATACCTCATATCAACAATTGGAACATATACATCGTCATTGTCAAGATCAGGGTATCTATGTCTAGAACCACCAGGAACACTAGAAGACATATTTCCCATATGTCCACTTGAATTCGCCCCTGCTTGAAAATCTTTCTCTGACCCAGAAGACTCTCCTGAAAAATGCAAGTGTTCATTAACAGAATCAGTTACTGACTCCAAATCTGAGGAAGAAAATTTTAAATGCGAATCCTCATCAGAGCAATCACAGGAGAAATCAGAAATAATCTCTAAATCTTCCTCTAAAAATCGATGAAGCGCATTTCCCATGTCTAAAAAAGATTGCACATACATAATGTGAGCTGAAATTAATTCATAACGACAATCAACAGCAGCCTTAATCAATTCCTTCCTTTCTTTACAAAGACTCACCAACTCTAACCTATCCACCTTAGACATTCCAACACCCATATCCCCAAAACACAGTAAAAACCCTAAATTCTTAACCTTAAACCCACAACACAGCAAAACTTGAGAGACAAGAAATCCTAAAAAGTTTTTTTTTCTTTAGACTTATGAGAGAAACCCAATTTAGCAATCTCAACACTGAAAGGAATCCCAACTCAACAATCAGAAAAAAAGGAAATCCGTTGGAAGCGCAGTAATTAATAATATTTATTTATATATGTTTTAAGAAGGGAATCCGTGTGAAATCAGGAAGGTGAATAAATGCAACTACTATGTATTTGCGGATTTGTAGTGATACGAAAATTATGATAAAAGATTTTATATTTGAGAAGTAAGAGCTAGTCCTATGCAAAATAGGAAACATATAAACACAAAATCGGAAACAAAGAAACCCATAAAAAAGGTTAACAGTTTGCAAACTGACCCATCATTAATATGTTTCTTGATTGCCAATTTTTCTAGCTGGAGCATATTTTCGATGTTGAATGGTTTTTATAAGAACCCATCTCTTGTTTTGCATAATTTTTTTTTCCCTTCTTGATTTACATTGGATTGGACCTTTCTATTAGACTCTCATCTTGCTTTCCCCTTTGAAGTTTTTCTCTTCTTTTTCGTTGGGAGGCCCAACGGGTGTTGGACCATGCCAATTACCACAAGAGTAGCTTTTCTCAAATTAATGTACTCTCTCTGGACCATCTTTTGAATTTTGAATAAGAAAATCCAGTTTTATTAACAACAAATGCCTACACCCTTTAAATGTTTGTTCTTTTTCTTCCGGCACCAATTATAAACACCAGTTAAACACCGTGAGAATGAAATTTTAAAGCCCAACAATAAGCAAATCAGCACCTACAAGTTCCTTCTAACAGCAAGCATAACCCAGCTAAAAGAGATTAAAAAAACCCAGAATGTGAAATCACTTCACTAGATATTAGTAAAAATGAAAAAAAGAAGCCAGCCCAGATCAGAAATCAGAAAACTAGAAAATGGGTCACTCACTCTTCTATTCCCATCCCATCAGTATTAACGAGGACAAACTTGTCCTTGCTGTTAGAACCAGCAAAGAGTTGTCGACCCCATGAGGTCATCTTCTTCGAAAATTAAAGACTAAAGGCCCAACTCAAAACTGAGTCAACTCGTTCATCCCACACCTGTACCGAATTTGAGCTTTTGGTCAATTAGACTTGTTTGGAATCGAGTGAAACCGTGTTTTTTTAAATTTTAAAAAGTTGTTATTTAAAATTATTTTAATATTTTTAAATTGTTTTAATATACTAATATTAAAAATATTTTTTTTTATTTTAATATATTTTTAAACAAAAAATACTTTAAATCATAATTATTACCACAATATCTAATAAGCTCACGGGCTTCATTTTGTGCTGTCCATGAACCCTTGGCCTGTGAGGTGCTATTTGATAAGTTAGATAATATTGATTAGTCTTGATTAAATTTGACTAGATAATACTGGATAAATAATTATTTTATTTTGTGTTTCGGTGTGTTTTGGATTTGACTAAATAATTTGTTTTATTTTATATTTAGTAAACACTAGACGAGACTTGGCTGACTCGAGGTCTAGAACAATCCAAGTTTAAGAACAAAAGGGGTGTTTGAGAGTGAATTCCAACCTATTTTTTAGTCAAAATTTGATTTCTTTTAAACAAATTAATTTTTTAGTATTTTTGAATCTTTTTAATATGCTATTATCAAAAATAAATTTTTAAAAATAAAAAATATTTTATTTTGATATTTTTCCAAGCAAAAATCACTTTGAAAACACGATCGTCTTCACACTTCCAAACACCCTCAAATATATAGAAAAAATTGATTCAACTTGGCTCGGTTAAAAACTTAGGTCAACTTGCGATCCTGTTAACACAAGATAAAATATAGATAAAAAAATCAATTATATATATATATATATATATATGGATCAAAACAAGATTGCTTCAATTTTTTTTTTAATTTGGGTGCTAACCTTCCAGACTTGTGACTCGGGCTTTACCTCGAGTCAATTTTTAAAATTATGATAATAATAATTTTTTTTTTACATTACTTTGAGTTAACTCAGGTTAACCATCCTGACCTATGACTTAGGCCTTATCTTGAGTCGATCTCTTAGTTAAATTTTTAAACTATAATAATAATTATTCTTATCCTTACATTAACTCGAGTCAATGGACAACCTAGTCTATGACCCGAGTCTGACACTGGATCGATCCCTTGAGTAGGGTTTTAATAGCCATCCCTTGATCTTGCAACCTCTTATGTAACAACAAACAATTCAACATGCTATTATCATTTATAACTAAATGATAAGAATCTCATTTCATCAACTTTTTTTGTGTCATACATTCCATATTCTTTTTAACTTAAAAATCCACCTTTTTTTCATCAGTTTCATTTTGAATCGGCATGACTTAATACTATATACACATTTCTTGAATAAGCTTTATATTATTATTATTATTATTATTATTATTGCAACATTCTTATTCATTCTTTTCATTAACATCTATAACTTATGATTTCCCACAATTTCCAAACAATTCCATTAAATTCTCCAATTTTTTTCTTTTAGCCGAAACTAATAGTTTAGAGGGGGGAGGAGGTTTTTTTTCTTTCATTCTTCGATTGAATACTTATTTAATCATAATTCATACTTTCTAACATGGTTAAATCATAATTTGCATCATTTCAGAGATTAATACCCTAAATCTCTAATTTCACATAATCATGGAAATATAATTTCTTCATCAAAACACATAATTATAACAATTAATCAATTTGAATATATTCTTTAACTTACTTGGATAAGAATTTAAAGGATAGATGCAAGAGATATTCAAATTCTATTCTCCTCTCTTTTCCTTTAATCCTAGCTTTGCATCTCTTTCTTCAAAACAACCTCAGGCATCAATTCACATTCCTTAATTGCCTAACTAGTTTTACTAAATCTTTTTACACTTCTCTCTCTTTTTTTGTATGCAATTAGCAAGAAAACAAGAGGAAAAATCACACAAATTCCCCCCTCTTTTGGTTTCTAGCAAAAATTAGGCATTTATAGTCCAATCTTTTAAATTTTATACATTGACCCCTTTTGTTTAGCCTTTTCCAAAATCACTCCCCATCCTTTCCTTTTTAATAAATTTATGCTTTATCACTTTTCTTTTGTTTAATTTCATCCCTCTTAAATACTTAATTATTTATTTTATCTTATTATTATTATTTTATTTTGTATTAATTTTTTTTTGATCAGGTTAGACTATAACCGGGTTTTTATATTTTTCTCCCTTCCAATTAAAAAATTTCATCTCTAAAATTTAAATTTCATTCCCGAGTTTAAAAAACAATCTGGGATATTTTTTTTTATTTCAAATTTTTTATTCAGGTCATCTTTTCAACTTGAGAGTTCCTTCGTAGCAGTTTCATCGTCGGAATTCTCCTCCTCTGTTATAAATAAATTAGTTTTTTTTTTTACAGTCACGACAATATCTTATTCCCTTTACTCTTGTTGACCATTTATTTTTGAAAGGACAACAGTCAATGAGACCAAGCTAGAGGCTTCAAAATTGGAAGGACTAATATATAATTGTTTTTTAAAATAGGGACTAAAGTATAATTTATTCTTAAAGTCAGTTTAGTATTATAGTAACCGTTCCTACTAATATAAAAATATAATTTTTTTCTTTAATTACTTTTAAAATAATAAAAAAAAGAATTTGCTTACAAGGATAATTCTAGAACGCGTGAAAAGGGTTAAGACGAGTGGAAGACAGGCACAGAGAATCCGTGGTGACATCTTCTACCAACTCTCCAGCATAAAGCAAGCCACAGTCACAGAGACGGAGATCAGAAGTAGGTTTTTAACTTCCACACGCTCCTCCACTCACAATGCTTGCCAAATTGTAAATCAAAGATCCATCGATCCATTTGGAGTTGCACCTGATGCCATTCTTGTCTTAGTACTACTCACTTCCCTTTAAGCCAAAATCAAGAAAAAGGTACTTTTGGTCTTTTAACTTCCTTGCTTTTTGGCCACTTTTTCATGTGTTAAGTTATGAATTCATCAACTTAGCCTATCCGGTTCAGGCTTGGATTTTGTGGTTTGGCTATGTAGAATTATGGGTTGATATCGAATGCTTGAGTTTATTAACGGTTATTGGGTTGTTTTTCCATTTCTGAACTGAACGTGTCTATCTCAATTTTTCCCATTTGGAAATGTAGTATTTCTTTTATCCTGGCCAGTTCAGTTCTTCATTTTTCATGAATCCATCATTGATCAGCTTACTTTGATTGTTGTATGCGTGAATTGCCTGAAATTTTACGTTGGTGTTAATTCTCGTGGAAGTGTAAGAATTGGTCTAGGTAGGAAGCTAGATTTTTTAGTGACAATCAAGAGGAGAAAGATTATTTCTTGTTTGCTTGTGTTTATAGTATTCAGATCTTGGATATCCCAAAACCAGCACGTGGTAAAATTCTTCGTGTCTCACTGTACTTCATCGCCCATTCACATGCATCGGGGAGCTGTGAAGGCCTTTTTTCTTTTTGTTTTGTCTGTGAAAGAACCGCTTTTTGCTTGTGTTATGCGTAAACTCCTGTCATGTTATTTGTATTCTTGTAATTCTTTGTTCTGTTCTACTACTCGATCTGCCAAATGCCTTGTCTTATTCATTTGCTCTTCACTGTTGTTTTCCCTCATTGATGCATAATGATTGTGTCATGAAGATTTTATCATGTCTCGATTCTGATCAGAATTATTTTGCAGTTTCCAGTAATACACTATGGCTGAATTGGGAGTATGGTGGTAAAGAGATAGGAAGGCATTCTCTATGCCTATACATGTGGAAAGGGTTGCATCTCACAACACAGTCCATTGCCTTAAGATTATGCTAAAAGACTGTGTTGTCTTCAATTTAAATTTGCAATGGAGAAGTTGGCTATGGACATGAGTAAATGTAAATTAATACAACAGTCCAAACTATGAAGTTGTTTTAAATGCAAGCCTCAAGTTAACATGATGAGTAAGGAAAATTTATCACAACCAATCAGCAGTGGAGTCAGGAATGATGGTCACTCACCTAGTGAGAGTGAAGATTTAGGGACCGGCTCACGTTGCAGTCTAGATGCAGGTATAGCAACTTGTCGTGTGTGCCAATGTGCTGAATCTGACAAAAGGGGAGATGCTGCTTTGGGGTTTTTGGGCATTGTTCCTCCATTGCAAGAAGCATGTAAAAGTAGTGGTGCAGTAAAACCTGAAAGCAAGGAAGTCCCCTTGAATGCTGAAGCTGATCGGTTCCCTGGAAAAAATACTGGAAGAGAATCGGGGCTGGTTGAGTTCATTAGCCCTGAAGGGGAGGTTTTCATTTGTAATACAGATACAGATTTAGAATTGGGTTCACGCCACCAACAAGACTTGTTAATTGAACTTGGCTGCTCTTGCAAAAGTGATCTTGCCCTGGTACATTATGCATGTGCTCTCAAGTGGTTTGTCAATCATGGATCCACTGTCTGTGAAATCTGTGGACATGTTGCAATAAATATCAGGACTTCAGATTTTAAAAAGGTTATGGTTGCTTTGAAGGATTATGAAGCATTGAGGGAAAGGACTGCCACTGGAGACCCTAATCCGGCTCAGGTGCATGCTAGTGCAGGTGTTGATCCCGATGCTGTTGCTGCTGTTAGAAGGCAACGGCTAAGTGAAATTTCATTGTGGTTTTGTCCCCACAATAATAACAACAACAATTATAATAATAATTCTGCTGCAGTTTCACAGGTTGTTTCTGAACAACCCCTGAATACTGTCATAGAAGATATTGTCCCTGCTGATAATCGTGCAACTAAATGGGCTGTGGAAGGTACAGGGATTTTGCTTGCAACAGGGCTACTCACTGTTACTCTAGCATGGCTTATTGCTCCCCGTGTTGGAAAGGTATGATGAGTTCAACCTAAATGGAGTAAACTAAGATACGTATGCATGGAATTGTTTTGCTATTTTCCCAAGTTGCAATTTCAGATGAACATATATTGTTACTGGGTCATCTTATGTGCCACTGTCTCTACAAACAAGAAAATTTCATGAGTGTCTATGCCAATACTATACCAACATGGCAAGTGATAAAGTAACAAGCACATCACAGTGAAACACATTAATTATTGAATAAACCAAATTACCATGTTTTCTTGTATTTTTGCATGTTGTTTGGCTGTGCATATATAAAACTCTGTTTCCAATAGAAACAAGTCTAATGGCCTTCTAGGTGGCCCAAACAAAACAAATTAGACACACATGGAGTCTGGTCGCACCTTGAACTAGACCTTGAACTAGTATAGCTTCTTCCTTTAGGACTGCAACTGGTTAGAGGATTTGGCTTCTTATGGATGAATGAATAGGAAAACCATTCTTGCTATCAGTAAATGGGGTGGAGTGTTGGTGAATTTTTGAATGCATCCATTGTCTAGCTACTTTGGATTTGGTGCTTTGTGTTTCCTATTCAAGGTGGTTGGATCTTTTCAAATCAGTGTGCTGTTGTCTGGCTGGTATGGATGCTGGTAAAGTGGAATAATCGGTTTCTTTAGCCAACTGACACTTTGTGTCATTTTTGGTGCTTGTGAGCAAAATGGCACTCTCGGACATTATAAGAGGATGAATTATTTCTTGATGCACTCTGAACCTGTTTGGTATAATGATTCTTGGTTCATCTGGAGCTGTACTTTTAAACATTTTCATGGTTTGCTATTTATTATGCCTGCTCATTCTATTAGTGCCAACCCCCTGCTCACTTACACACACACACACATTCATTTTTGAAAGATTACTTTCTTGTCAGAGGCGTTATCTTCTTGTATATCATTGCTTGGATTTTGCAGGCTAGGAATTTTTAGTTAGTTTTGCACGCTACACTGTATAGTAAAGTAGAATATAGCTCCAAACTTTCTCTTTGATGCTATGAAAAGGACATCCAGAAAATCATTCTGTAGCCTTTTATACAATATTTATTTATTTATTTATTTTTGCTGGTGTTAAGACTGATGAAATTCTGATGTAGCACTTTGGGGGAAAGTGAACTTTGATACTAATTTATTGTCTAATTTGTTTGTTGCTCCGGATTCTTTTATGTATGCCTCTGCATGTTATTCTATGCTAGTTGGTTGCAAAAGAATGCTAATGACTTTAGCTATTTGAATTCTGTGTTTTATTATGCAACTTATTCAGCTCTCGTCTTCAGAAAACTGCCAAAAGTGGTCTTCATATTCTCCTAGGAGGCATTTGTGCTCTAACAGTTGTGATCTTCTTTCGCTTTGTAAGTAACTTCTTTCTCTTAGTCTTTCTGACTCTGTATTCCAGCATTACTGCTTTTGATCTATGGATGCATATGCATATTTGTGTTATGACTTAAGTACCTTGGTAGACGGTAGGTATCATGATCCTCAGGTTTCCACAGAAACCTGTGATTATAGAATGGTGCTCTTCTGTTCAATATAACTATTTTGATAGATAGTGTTGATACACCTGGCTGAGTGAAATCTGAATTTGGTTGATGAAGTGGTGCTGGCAAATGATTCGAGGAAAAGTAAATGTAGATTTCTGATTTTCGAAGTTGCACCATTGAAACATTGTAGTCTCTTTTGTCCTAATATATCTTTATTTAGGTCAATCGGTTGCTGCTTCTGTGTTTTTATAATTTTGGGGAAATTTCTGTACATTATGAAAAGTAAAAGCCGGTCCTGGTTTCTCGTTTATGGTATGTTCTTTAATGGTCATAACTTGTGGCCTTTGTTGTGTATTTTAGAGTCAAAGTAATGAAGAGTGTATTTAGAATAAGTCCAAATCCAGATAAGCATGCTAATGCTAATTGTCTAACAGAAAGATATACAAATTGTTAGTTTCTGTCCAATTATAAATATAGAGAATTCCAGCAGCTTTATGCCCATTGTGAGGCTATAATTTCCTTCTTCCTTCTTTGTGATGGTTTAGAACAAAACATTAGCTTGAAATTTAAATTCTCTGGAATTCTCTGCCTGCAAGTAATGAGGTTTTTCTATTTTGAACAATAGGAAACCATTTTAAGAAATTAGGTTTTGTAGCATGTTTTCGGCAGTAATTGAATGTCAAGGCTGCGTAAATGCTTGGTGTATGGCAATGTTGGGAATAATACTGATCTAAGTGCTAACACGTGATTTGTATAGCAGGAGAGCTGACTTAATTTGCTTGTGCTCAAATTCTCTTATTAAAATCTGTGCTCATTATCCATTTCTTTCATTTTTTTGAAACTCCTACAGAAACAAATTTTGCAAAATTTAGAATCGTGTAAAGCGAAACATTGAAGGAAATTTGGTGCATGTTGGTTCTGAATTCTGATACATAAATGAAACTGGGCTGATGTTTATGCTTTTACAACTTGCAGATTGTGCTCACCAGAATCAAATATGGACCTGCTCGCTACTGGGCTATCTTATTTGTCTTCTGGTTTCTTGTGTTTGGTATATGGGCGTCACGGACACATGATGCTCATACTACATAGTTTCTCGGAGATCATAAATGCATGTAAACTTCTTTCTCCCCCCCTTTCTTTTCTTTTTTTTTTTCTTCACTCTTTTATATTTGGTTTCACCAAATGGTAAAATTTGAATAGCGGCTTTGAAGAACTTCATTATGATGCATTTATTCTGTAATTCATGTGAATAGACAAGACCATTGCTCGGGATAGAATGCTTTTAGCAGGAACTGCCATTTTAGAGTAAAATGATATTTATCTGATTGTTTTCATTTGTTTATTGGTTGTTAAACTTGTTCTGAGAAATCTTTACATCATGGGATTTGAGGACAGATTTATTTGACCCGAGATTCAGCTTCCTCAACTTCAGCCTTTCATGGATGATGTTTTAATCTCTCAAATGGATTTGCAAACTTGCAAACTGTGTTTGGTGGCATGAATTGGAGCAAAAAAATTAGAACTCAGGCGGTTTGTGTCCAGAATTTATGTGCAGTAGACCTCTAGTAATCCCCACTTGATTGTCACAATTGAGTGTTTTGTTCTTTTGTTGAGATGGATATTAAACTTTAATTAAACACAAAAACAATAGCTAGTGCCATGATATCTTACCAAAGAAAAAACATGTTTTAGTTTGATTGCTATCAGATGAGTAAATTCCATTTACAAAAATGTAACTGGTAATTTTATATCACAGCACTGGTTATTAGTGATAGTAAGCCATGACAGGAGGCAAGAGCTTTTCTGCCAATGCCCTTATTTCCCTTGTGGCCTTCTGGTGTCCTTGTAAACTACCTGTGGAAGTATTGAGGAGACCTTGACCTCCAAGACTTTTATTTATTCCTAATGAAATAAAAGTGATGGAATTATTTGGAACCAAAATTGTCGGTTTTAAGACATATTTTACTCCTTTTTAATTATAATTAAGAAAAAAATAATACTTATCAACATATCATTTTAATTTTTTAGAGACAGACAACATCATTTCGAAAGTTATATGTATCTCTTAAATTTATTTGAATAGTTAAAAGACAATGCTGAATTGCCTTTTATTTTTATATATTTAAAACAAAAACTCTAATTATTTTAAAACAATATTATTTATAGCATTCAGGTGTTGTAACACAACCCAAAATTTTTTTTTGCTTAAAATTAATTTTTATTTTATATATTTAAATGGTTTTAATATATTAATGTTAAAAATAAAAAATATTCTAAAAAATAATTATTATCACAATAAAAGATTTGCCATTCGTCAATTTGCTTAAAAAATTAGTTTAAAAATATAATAAATTAAATTAGTAGTTAAGACCTTGTTTTGCCATAACCCTAACAATTTAAGGGCAAATACACTTTAAAAGAGGGTGTTTAGCGCTACAGTTGGATAGTTTTTTTTTTTTTTCAAATTTACTCTAAATTATTAAAAATTAAAAATATTAATACATTTTCAAATAATAAATACTTTAAAAAACAATATTTTTTACTATACTAAACCTGAAAATGTCTAATATGAAACAAATGATCCAGCATATACCTCCATGATCGACAAGCATCATGAAATGGTGAAATTAGGGAGTATTGAACCTAAGATTTTCTAGTGGAAATCCCGAGTCAACATTTTTAACTGCTCGGACCGGTGAAGTTGGTTTCTGACAGTAATAATAATAACAATAAGAAGGCAATTTTTTTTCTTTTTTCCTGTCAAGTGCAGTAGTTTTTTCCATCATAATAAACTGTGGGATAAAAATAAAAAAAAGTAGGAGATTTTGTTAGTTATTGTACTTCAAAGTCCTATGAACAAATAGCCTCCATCCCATCATGCTATTTATAACTCCATTACAGGCTCCCTCTTTCTCCACTCTGTCCACCATCTGTAACATACGCAGTCATTCATCAAATCTTCAATGTCAGCATACAATTTACCACAAGAGATAAACACAAACTTAAGCAATATGTTGCATGAAAAGGCCACCCGAGATTCCAGTTCCATGACAGATTGATTTATATATATACATGACATGCAAAGCCAAGAATGGAGACATCAAGCTAGAAGCTCTTTACGTGATGACTACCTGATTATTAGCAGTACTATAACATTGTGGCTTCAATGAAAAGCTCTTTATGCAAATCACTGAATCAGTCAGACTGCAAGTAGACATAAAACCCACACCAAAGTTCATGGCTCCGCATACAAAGGTATCGATGAAAAAGCTCGTCGTTTTCAATCTTCACGTGGATTAATTCTTTATTATTGTCTATAAAAACTAGAAATAGTATTAATATGAGAAACACAGGGAAGTAGTAGTAGCGTAAAAGGATCAGGCAACCCTTCCATATTATGATTTTATCTTGAATCAACAATTTGCCAGCCCACACCCTACCCTTGTGTTGTTTGATTGTTACCAACAAGAGCCACAACATTCTTCTCTTCCATTATTCCGAGGAACACTTCTCCTGATGACACACCCTCCTTGTCTGCAAATAAATGACATATCAACAGATGTTTTTCTCCAGGGAACAATTTCATCCACTCCATTATGGACACTCTTTAGTTTTCTTATAACATCAAGCACACTACCAAACGAGCCAGGGGTTGTCTAACTCTCACAGTTGTAACTAGTAAGACCATAGCTGTGAGCACTTGTTTTGGGGATAATCAAGTGTTTACAGTTTACTTGCAATTGCTTAACAAAGTTAAAATATACCAGATACTGAACCTGCTTCATACTAACTTCCACAAATAAATTTATGATGAGCCCTGAAGAAAGATGCTTCTCTCTGGATTCTAATACATGTCACGGAACAAATGGCATCAGAATCCCTTTTCTTTTCCTGGTAACTGCTAAAATTTCCTCATTTTCAGAGCTATAAAAGAACTAGTAATGAGATTTTCAGAGTAACATTCAATAAAGCCCAGCATCTTTGATTTATTGTTTCCTACTGACATCAACTATGGTCTAAGCAACTAATTATGACTCTAAATATTATGAATGATAACTTCAGAACTCATTTTCTTTTTAGCTTCAAGCACAGCCAGGCTCATGCTTATAATGTTTCTATCATGTACATCCATCTGTCCCAAAAGGGTACTAGCATCAATCACAAGAGTGAGTGGATGCTTCACAATTCCTGCAGAATTAAAATTCACGCATCTAATAATAACAAGCCAACCTTGTCCTCTGTATAACAAACTTCCGAATAAGTAAAAACTCAGTCCCTTCTCGTCCTATACCAATTCCACTTCTACTCGTGTTCAAACAAAACAATTTTCCATTTCAGTTCTGTCAGACACGACAGGATAGCTGCCATCATCTAAAATGATGCAGCACCAACAAAAATTCGAGGAGAATCTGAACCTATATTGGCCAAGATACTGTAAATCGATTCATACAGCTGACGCCAACAATTAGGGATCAAGATTTAGTTTACGCTTTCCGTTTTCCCCCGCCCAACTAAATTGGTAAATTTCCCATGTCTCGGTTTGAACTTTGAATTTGAGACACCCGTTTGGGCTGTGAGTACTAATCCAATGACATGTCTAGAGCTCATTCAATGGCTTCAATAAGCGAAGTATACACGAATAAAATGTCTTTCTAAGCACTCATTTTGGAAGATACTACTCCAACACAATTGATTCAGCATTCCTGCTATTCCATGCCTAGGCATAATGTCACATTCTCCCTGGCCTAAAACACAATCTAGTCCAAAGCAAATTTCATTAAAAGTAGTCAAATTTGTAAAACCTGTTAGATTAACAATCCTAAAATTCTGATAAGATCATCATTTTCCATTCGACACACATTTAAATTTCAAGAAAATCAAGATAAAATAGATTTACCCAAAAATCTCCACCAACCCATAACATAACATAAAACCCCCTTAACAATTAGCACGCAGCATACAATATACACAAAGAAAAGAGTAAATTAAAAAGAAAACAAGTCCAAATAATAAGGTAAGAACATACCCGGTTATGAAAGGTAGAAGATATCATCAGTCATGAGAAGTATGTAATGCAAGATCCTCAAAGGAGTATTTCTAAAATCCAAAGCAGGCAACCTCAATTCCCTTATCCTACACTCCCCGCCATTTCCTCGTGACACCACATAAACAGGCTTTGAGTCCACTTTCCTAAACAAATACACCATCTTGCTGCCTCCAATTCCATCACTTGGTGTGTTATTTTCCTTGGTCTTGAAAAGAGTCCATCCAACACCAGCTAAAGCCCTTGAAAATTTATCCATGGAATCAATTCTATCACCAGTTAACCTCCAAAACAAAGAAAACGAACAACAATCCCAGTTACTATCATAAAGACTGTCGCTTTCATATCCACCCATAACTTTCTTGGTGTGTTTTGAGTTGATAAACGCAAGCTTGAACAACCCTTTTGAGAGTGAAACAAATGAGCGAAGATGGGTTAAAGAAGAAGAGTAAAGTGAAGGGAATGGTAAAGGAATGGCATTGTTTGGTAAATGCAACAAAGATGATGTTGATGTCCATGATAACGATACTGATGATGTACATGGAGTTGATGTCGATGTCGATGGTGATGTACATGATGATGGGTATGAGAAAATAATGTGAGAAAGAGATGGTGTTGGATATAAGTCCATGCCCATGTCTCTTGCAATCTTGGTTAGCCTGTATGTATCTGTAACAAGTTCTTTATTTGGCAAGAACAGAAGTAGTGGGGTCTTTGTCTTCGTCTTTGTCTTTGTCTTGGCTCTTGTTTTTGTTGTGTCTGTATTATTGTCGCTGTTGGTGTGGGTGTAGCTGGTGTTGATATCTTTGTGATGGTGATGGTGGGAAAGGAGAGGAGGAGGGTTGTTGATGGTTTCTCCTAAGACCAGAGAGCGTACCAGCTTTAGTGGGAGCATCTTTTCTTTGCTTTGCTTTGCTTTCATTCTTCTCTTACCTTGCCTTACCTTAACTGACCACTTGTGTTAAAGCATCTTCTCACAGTGAAGGGTGGTGTGTCTTCTCGGTCTTCTGTCCAAAAAGAGTACACAATGGGCCCATCGTCATTTTGACTACAAGTTAAACCATCCAAATTCCGTTCATCCATCCGAGTGATTTTTTTGACTTGGAATTGGTTCTTCTCCAGAGGAAATCACTGAGAAAGATATATAAATAACTATTTAACCCAGCCAAAGCAATATATGGTAAGGTGGTCTTTGCAATGTTATTGAAGCATCATCCTTTCCAGGTTAAGTTATCAATATGAAAATTTAACTGGAATCATAGTACAAATAAATACATATAAATATCTATTTGTTATCCAATAAATAGTAAATATAATAAAAGCTCTCACATGTGAAGATCTGTTGTCAATTCCTAGTTATCAACTTATCAAAAATGGAGTTGGAGCCCAGCGGCCTCTGCAACGTGCAGGGAATTGATTTCTCGTATTTTTAAACTTCCATTTCACCCCTCCCATGGTCTTGCTGTTGGGCTATTCACTTGGGTGATGCATGCCCAATGAATAAAATTTTATTCTAATATCTGCTAAAAAAAAGAGTATAACTGCATACTGCACAAGTTTACTGGTTTAATCCCAGCATTATAGCATCAAATTGAGTGAAGAGCATATGGAGGCATTTTAACAAGGAGTTGAACCACCCACCTCATTGTTGTATGAAAGTCACAAGACAAGCATACTATCTATCTTCTGAACAAATTAAAAGAGCTTCTCAGATTGTTTCTACAGTGATTTTCTGCCATAATTCGCCTTTTCCTATTTTAAACAATTTGTTCTTTCTAGGGTGGGCTACCGGGGTGCTGTGCTTGCATCAGATGAAAGTTATTTTGATATATAGTACGGAGCTGGGATTATCTGATACCGGCAAAATTAATATAACAAGTATAATTTTTTTTAATTTACTGTACATGATTGGGCCTGCCAATGGAGGATCTATTTGATTTTTTAATTTTTACTAATCCTCCCTGCTTGCACTATTCCCACTAAAGAGAACTCAACATGGGTATGCTATAAATTATCAATCAACTTGAAAAAAAAAAAGATTATTAAAATTAATTAATTAATTATCCAACTCGAAATCACTATTCCTGGGCTAGTTTAGTTAAGCTTGGATTGGAAATCGAGTCACACGTTAGGCAATACAATTTTTCTGTTTTGTTTTGTTTTATTTTATCTGATACATGGGCTTGAGAATCTGAACAAGATTCCGATGAATTATAGTCACTTTGATGCCAAAGTTGGTATCTATCTGTATGCTGGCGTTTTAGATGATCAGACATATTGTCTCCTGGTATTAGAGAATCTTTTATGCGGTTATCTTGTCTTATTTATGTTTTGTTAAGAAACAAAGAAATTGATTTTTAATTAAAGGTTCTTCAAGTTCTCTATAAAAATAGAGAATAAATCTTCTTGGCCACCTCAACATCTTAAGCTGGCCGGCAGTTGCCATGTTTCTTGACTCTTTACCTTTTGTTACCGTCCTGCGGAACAGTGTGGTTGATACTGGTTTGAGGAGAAGTTTCTCCAGCAGTTATCCAAAGAAGACTAATCAGAAGCATGAAGCTACCCTTTCCTTCCCTCGCTCAGGCACCGTTCGTAAATCTCTCTGTGTTTGCCTCTCGTATGCGTGCTTACTTTCACAGTTGCCTCATTTGATTTTTCTTTTTGGGAGTTTTTATGCTATGTTTTTATTATTTTTATTTTTTGAAAGCCCTTCTGCGATTCCACCGGTAATGACAGAGGGAAAGAAGCAACCTTTTGATGCCAATGAAGCTCCTTTGCTAGTTAAGGAACTTAAAGAAAGCTTCAGAACTGGAAGGACAAGGAGTTATGAATGGCGAGTGTCACAATTGAAGGGTATTGAAAAGATGGTTGAGGAAAGGGAGAAGGATATTTCGGAAGCCCTTTATAAGGACCTCTCAAAGCCTGAGTTTGAAGCCTTTGTTTCTGAGGTTTAAATCTATTTTCTTATATGTTGATTTCTCCATAATGTACGGTATAGTCAATGCTTGCATTCTTCATATATAGCTTTTTTCTTGTGTTTTAAAAACTCTGTAGATATCTTGATGGTAAAAAGCAGTTTCAAATTCAGTCCAGTAATTTGCACATATGGAATATCTGCATATATTTATGGTACAGAGATCTGCACGTTCATGTATTGCATTTTTGTCCCTATGATGTTTAATACAGATTGCTGCGGTAAAATCGTCTTGCGAGGAGGCACTTAAAGAATTGAAACAATGGATGAAGCCAGAAAAGGTAACTAGAGAACCACTCCCTCTTGGAAAAAGAAAGAACTGCTAACTGTGAATATATCTATTTAATAACAAGTTTAAGCTAGTTTAATGCCATTCTCTCCTAACATTTCAGGCCAAAACTTCAATGACAGCCTATCCTTCTTCAGCAGAAATTGTGTCAGAACCTCTGGGAGCTGTGTTGGTAATCTCAACTTGGAACTACCCGTTTTGTAAGTTGAAAAATAAGAATCTGTGTTAATAAAATCATGTTCTACTCATGCATTCATACTCTGCACAAAAAAACATGATTCTCTGTTTCCATAATAGATAAATTCAATCCACAAATGTGTTGCAATTGGGAAGCTAGAGAACACCATTTAGTTTCAAGATAATGTAATCACATGAAATGTCCTCGGCTAAAAAAAAAAACTCCTGCATTTTCTAGTGTTGATTTCTATGGGCCTTTTTTTTTTTTTTCTATCTGCAGTGTTGTCAATTGATCCGGTAATAGGAGCTATTGCAGCTGGAAATGCTGTGGTATTGAAACCATCAGAAATTGCTCCAGCCACATCTTCACTGCTTTCAGAATTATTTGAGGAATATCTAGACAGCTCTGCTGTTAGAGTTGTCGAGGGAGCTGTTCCTGAAACGGCTGCATTACTTGAGCAGAAGTGGGAAAAGATATTCTACACAGGTCTGACACAATAATATTTTATATTTTGAAATGCTCTGACCATACAGGTTCATGGATTGAAAGGCAGTGAGCTTGTCTCCGGTGACACACTGCAATCTATAGTTGGTGATAGAAATGAACTCCTTTTATCAAATGAAAAAATGGAAAACATAATTTTACTCCTTAATCCTACCAGAAAATACTTGCTACAGGTCCAGGAGATGTGCTCATATTAGATGCTTCATCAAACACATATTACTTCAAACATTTATTTTAGGCTAAATCACCTCTTTTGGATAAGAATATTCAGACAAGGATACAATAGTTGGACTCTACAAATCAGTGGAAAAATCTAGGTTACTTGAGAAAAAATCAAGTTCAAGCCCAAACCCATACCCCAAACTCATACAAGTCCCAGCAACATAATTTTCACATTGTGTCTCGGGTCTCCATTCAGATTCTTTTATTAAAATTTTGTTGTCTCACTTGTGTTTCCTTGAACTTGTTGTTCACAATAGAACACCTCAGATATTACTGATCATAACCTTCCATAAAAGTCACATGAGAATCTAAGTCAATATATATTTTACTGTTATTCCAAAGGCATTTCATAAACAGGCTTTGAAACTTTGAAAACACCTAATATTGTCCATTTGATTTTTCATACTAAGTGTAACTGCTGAAGTATAGAATGTATGAACTGACGCTGGTAATATTAATGGAAAAGTTCTCTAAATTCAAGACTTTAGCTAGACAGGCCATGCTGTTTTTTCTTTTTAGGTAGTCCAAGAGTAGGGCGCATTGTGATGACTGCTGCAGCAAAGCACCTTACTCCTGTTGTCCTAGAACTTGGAGGAAAGTGTCCAGTTGTTGTGGATTCTGATGTTGACTTACAAGTAAGAACATCAAGTTCATAGCTTAAGAGTGCATCAATCACGGATTCTTTTCCCTGTAGTATTAATTGGCTTCATGCGAAGGTTACTGTAAGGAGGATTATAGCTGGGAAGTGGCAACTGAACAATGGACAAGCTTGCATTAGTGTTGATTATATCATAACAACAAAAGATTTTGCCCCAAAGTTGGTAAGATCATTTGACCCTTTTTAATTCTTTAAAAGGTCTGTTCCAGCTGGATTTATTCTTGATGCATGCCCCCTGAACAGATAGATGCACTACGGAATGGAATAGAAGAATTTTTTGGAGCAGATCCAATGGAATCGAAATACATATCCCGTATTGTGAGTTCAAACCATTTTTCACGTTTGGAAAGACTCTTAGATGAGTACAAGGTTTTCAACAAAATTGTGGTTGGAGGCCAAAGGAATCAGAAGAAACTGTGGGTTCCTTACATTTTATGGCAGATTTTTGCTTCTAGATTATAATTCAACAATGATACACAGGACAAAATTCATGACTGCATGACCTATCCTATTGCAGAACGATCGCTCCAACCATATTCTTGGATGTTCCTGAAGACTCTCAACTGATGCAGGAAGAGATATTTGGGCCATTGCTTCCTATTATCACTGTGAGTACAGAGTGAAAACATGCAACGCATGTTGTTCTAATCAGACACTATGATTCAAAGATCAATTTATCTGTGATTTGACAGGTTGAAAATGTGAAAGACAGTATTGATCTGATAAATTCGAAACCAGAGCCTCTTGTCGCGTATCTCTTCACCAATAACCAGAAGCTAAGGAATGACTTCGTGCAAAATGTCTCCTGTGGAGGAATGGTTATCAATGACACCGTGCTGCATGTATGCATTTATCTCTTCCTTAAAAATCACTTATACAAGATGTGGACGGCGAAATTTTGTATAATGTGTTCACTGAGATGAAGGCCGCGCCACATCTCTCCTCAAATAGATTGTAAGGTCCCCAAACTATTAAAAATCTGCAGTGTCATGACTGTAGACATTCAGTACCACTGTGCTTCTGGTGCCATGTTACTCCCTCCCGCAAAGAGAAAGGGAGAGAATAGGACTCAATTTCTTGATGGTTAGAAGCAATGCCAAAAATGTGTATCGCGAGTTACGCTTAAGAAGTAAATGTGTCAATATGGATAATTGTACGTGGCGTAGCTAAACTGGATCTGCTCCCAAATGAGTACTTTTTAATGTTTTTACCTAAGGTAGTAGAGGTTAACAAATTGTCTATTTCAAGCTTGGTTTTCAAATTCTGCAGGTTACAGTTTCCAGTTTACCCTTTGGAGGAGTTGGGGAGAGTGGAATGGGATCATACCATGGTAAATTTTCTTTTGATGCTTTCAGTCACAAGAAGGCAGTTCTATACAGAAGTTTTAGTGGAGATTCACCTGTCAGATACCCACCATATACACCAGAAAATAAGAAGTTGATGAGGGCTGTGATGAATGGTGGCATACTTGATATAATTCTTGCTTTGATGGGATGGTCTAGAGATTGAATACATGAATTGAAAATGTTTTTTTTTTTGTTGGTTACCCCTCTCTTGAATGCGTTTTTATTTTTTCAAGTCTCAACTGTTCAACAGTTGCGAGATAATAATTGTATGATAACTTGCCATCGAAACGATTACTTTAAGATTGTTTAGAGAGCATCCATTCAAGGGAGAGTGTCAGTGTCTTGTTGAATAAGATTATTTGTTATTTGTGAAATGCTTGGAAAGGAAATGGGAATTTCTGACTTCTGCAATGGAAATTAAAAATTACTAGACAAAAAATGTTTATACAGTTTTTTCTATTACCCTTTTGGTGCAAGTATGCATCTTGCCTTGCTTACCATAATTTCCAAGCAGTCTTGCGAATCTCTTTAGTTATCTGCTGTTGAACCACCACACTGAAACTGGACAAGAGATATCTTCAGAATCTAGCAGGTCCCCTGTCGTCCCAAGCTCTGGCAACTAAGTCCATTCAGATAGTGTCACAAGCTTGGAAGGCAGTGACATGGAGAGAAAGAAATAACAATTAGCAGCAGTGAGCAGCATTAAACACGTGAAGAATAAAGTAGTTAGACAATTGGATAATCCAGTTGGTGAACAATGTATAAATAAGACCTATGATGAGGGTGAGGATTAAGTCTAATGAGGTATATTTTTCTATAAATTGCAAAAGTTATTTCTCTTTTCTTTTCATGCCTGTTTGAAAGTAAGACTGTTTTTTAAAGTGTATTTTATGTTAAAATTTAAAATGATGTTTTTTCATTTGTTAAAAATTATTTTTGAAATCAACACATCAAAACGATCTAAAACATATAAAAAAAATTAATTTTTTTGAAAACACAAGTTGACCTATATTTCTAAACGTTCACTTCTTCTACTTCTCAACCTCTTTTCTCACTGAAAACCTTTTTGTTAAGATTAAGTCTTAACAAATTGGTATCAAAGACTTGAATCCAAGGCAATTACAACATTAACAAAGACTTAAAGATGGTGGAAAACAATAAGGCTAGAGCTTTGGAAGAGAATGGGAGATAGTTGGATGAGAGAATGCAAGTTTTTCATCAAGAATTGCAGGATTTCATAGCAGACAACAAGAGACAGTGGTAAGAACAAGCCAAGTTGAATGAACAACTAAAGGCACAAATGGAAACCAAGATGACTATCATTCAGACATTTATGACTGGAATGGAGGTAGAAAGGGATGACAGGAATCAAGTTAACGCCAGGGAAATGGTGCATCTACAGCAGAATCATAATCCAGAGGAAAATGTGGGAATTAATAAAGGCCATCGGGTGGGTACAATGTAGCTTTACCTAAAGTGGAGTTGTCCACGTTTCATGGAGATAATCCACGAAGATGGATTAAAAAATATAGGAAATTTTTCAAGTTGCATTTTAATTACTCCGGTTCATCAATGGGTAGAAATTGCTTCACTTTTCTTGGAAGGCAAGGCAGAGGTATGGTTTGAAGGATTTTTGGTAGGTGACCATGACCTTACAAATTGGGAGGGGTTTGTTCGATGCCTTTGTAACAGACTTCGCAGCAGAGAGCATGTGGC
>Ga0325405_1000306_pt1 | contig 46115 bp, 14 predicted proteins | sample PopdelMetagenome_21_FD_205663 | JGI IMG/M metagenome (GOLD analysis project Ga0325405, IMG submission 205663) | Populus deltoides microbial communities from Bellville, Georgia, United States - Xylem-Control-R2 | ecosystem: Host-associated > Plants > Phyllosphere > Stem > Wood/Secondary xylem...
TCACATGATATTTGCGTAGCAATGCTTCCATGGAACGATTGCAGAAATGAGTGCCACGATCACTAATGATAGCTTTAGGGATTCCAAACCTGTCAAATATGTGAGTCCTGACAAAATCTAAAACAACTTTAGCATCGTTAGTTCGTGTGGCTTTCGCCTCAATCCATTTGGACACATAATCAACAGCAAGAAGAATATAAAGATTGGCAAATGAAGAAGGAAATGGACCCATAAAGTCAATACCCCAAACATCAAAAATTTCACTTACAAGAATATTTGTTAAAGGCATTTGATTCTTATGAGTGATATTACCTGATCTTTGGTATTTTTCACATGATTTGTAGAAGTGATATGCATCTTTAAAAATAGAAGGCCAATATAAACCACTTTCAAGTACCTTGTGGGCTATTCTTTTTGCTCCAAAATGCCCACCACAAGAATGACAATGACAAAAAGTGAGAATGGAATGAAATTCATCTTGTGGTACACACCTCCTAACTACTTGATCCGCACAAAATTTCCAAAGGTAAGGACCGTCATAAAAATAATATTTAGCGTCAGCTCGTAACTTATCTTTTTGGGGTTTAGACAAACCTGGAGGGAATTCTTTGGTGACTAAATAGTTTACCAAATCAACAGACCATGGTCTTGTAGAGGAGTGCAACATATATAACTGCTCATCGGGGAATGTCTCTCTTATTGTTTCGATCTGTATATCCTTGGTCCTCAGTCGGCTCAAGTGATCAGCCACATGGTTTTCAGCACCTTTTTTATCTCTAATCTCAAGATCGAATTCTTGTAAAAGCAAGATCCACCTAATCAGTCTTGGTTTGGACTCCTTCTTCTTCAAAAGATACCTGAGAGCTGCATGGTCAGTAAAAACAATGACTTTTATACCAAGTAGATATGACCTGAATTTTTCAAAAGCAAACACCACTGCAAAAAATTCCTTTTCAGTTGTATGGTAATTGCATTGTGCTCCGTCCAACATGCAGGAAGCATAGGCGATAACATGCAAATTCTTCCCTATTCTTTGCCCAAGGACAACCCCTACCGCATAGTCACTTGCATCACAAATTATCTCAAAAGGCTTATCCCAATTTGGTGGTTGGATGATAGGGGCAGATGTGACACGCCTCTTAAGATCATCATGGGCATCTTTACATGCTTGATCAAACATAAAATCCACTTCTTTGGCTAATAGTTTGCACAAGGGTGCTGTAATCTTTGAGAAATCTTTGATAAAGCGTCGATAGAAACCTGCATGGCCAAGAAAAGAATGAATTTCCCTCATGCAGGAGGGGTAAGGCAATGATGAAATAACGTCTATTTTAGCTTTATCAACCTCTAATCCATGTGAAGACACAACATGCCCAAGAACTATTCCTTGTTCTACCATAAAATAACACTTTTCATAGTTTAAGACAAGGTTAGTTTCAATGCACCTTTTCAAGATCAAAGATAAATTTTCTAGATATTTATCAAAAGAATCACCATACACCGTGAAATCATCCATGAAAACCTCAATTATTCTTTCAACATAGTCAGAAAAAATACTCATCATACATCTTTGAAAAGTTACAGGTGCATTACAGAGACCAAAAGGCATTCTCCTATAGGCATATGTACCAAATGGACATGTAAATGTAGTCTTTTCTTGATCCTCGGGATTAAAAACAATCTGATTGTATCCACTATATCCATCAAGAAAGCAATAAAAAGACTTACCTGCTAAGCGTTTAAGCATTTGATCCATGAATGGTAATGGAAAATGATCTTTGCGTGTAGCAAGATTTAGCTTTTTGTAATCAATACACATTCTCCATCCACTCGAGATGCGAGTAAGAATGAGCTCATCATTTTTTTTTTCACCAACGTGATTCCGGTCTTTTTGGGCACCACATGGATTGGCGCGACCCATTTACTGTCAGTGATGGGGTAAATGACTCCTGCATCTAACAGTTTCAACATTTTAGCTTTCACTACCTCCATCATAGGCGGGTTCAACCTCCTTTGCATTTCCCTTGTTGGTTTTACGTTGTCCTTCAATAGTATGTGATGCAAACACATTGAGGGACTAATGCCCTTGATGTCGGTTAAAGTCCATCCAATGGTCGTCTTGTGATCACACAACAACTTTACAAGTTTTTCCTCTTGCATACTTGTCAAACCTTTTGCTATGATAACGAAAAGTGTATTGTTGTTGCCAATGAATACATACTTCAAATTATTGGGCAAAGGTTTTAATTCTAACTCTGGGCCCTGTAAAATAGATGGCAAAAGCTTTTTATGTGAGAGTACTAAATCAACAAAGACATTACCATGGGGAACGGTTTGCAAAGCTTGTAAGGCTAATACTGATTCGTGCATGTTTTGGGGAAAACACACGTGCCTTTCCATCTCTTCTATCTTGGTGAAATCATAGCCATAGCTCAAAGCTATGCTTAATCTGTCTTCGCAATCAAAATCATAAACTTGCTGCACACACTTATCAATTTGGTCATAGCATGTGATAGAATAAACATTGCTATAAGGTTATTTCATTGCATCATGAAAATTGAATTCAATTTTTTCATCTCCTACCTCCATAGACAAGGTATCCTTTCCACAATCAATCTTTGTGTTGGCAGTTTTCAAGAATGGTCTCCCAAACAATATAGGAGTGCTGGTTGATGAATCACAAGAATCATGCTCCATATCAAGAATATAAAAATCATATGGAATAACCAAACTATCAATCTTGACTAGGATATCTTCTATCACACCAAGTGGGTAAACAAAACTACGATCCGCAAGTTGTATTACAATACTAGTTTTATTCAAAGGCTCTAGACTAAGAGAATCATAAACATGTTTAGGCATAACATTAATGGATGCACCTAAATCGCATAAAGCTCTTTTAAAACTAGCATTACCAATAACACATGGGATAGTAAATGCACCTGGGTCTTTTTGTTTCAAAGGCAAATTCTTTTGAACAACGGCAAATACAACTTCACCCATACTTACCGTTTCATGATCTTTTAGTTTGAAAGCTCTCTTGGTAGTACACAACTCCTTCAAGAATTTTGCATACTTGAGAATTTGCTTGATAGCATCAAGTAAAGGAATGTTGAGTTCTACTTTCTTGAAAACCTCTAAAATCTCTTTTTCTTTGTCTTCTTTCTTTGACCTAGAAGAATTCATAGGAAAGGGTGCAATTATTTTAAAACTGGAATTCATTGAGTGAGGACTTACCTTTAGAGTGTTAGTCGTGGTTTCAATTTGTGAAGGAGAAGGATGTTCCTTCTTTGTACTAAATTCAGTTTCTATCTCTTCTTCTTCCTCCATCTCAATTTGTTTTGACCTTTGCTCTTCAAGTTCTTTCCCACTTCGCAGCATGATTGCACTAACATTCTTTTTTGGATTTAATGCTTGGGAGGGCAACTTTCCATTCATTTGTGCTTCCAATTTCCCTACACTTGAAGCTACTTGCCCCATTTGCTTTTCCAAGTTGTGAATACTTGACCTTGTTTCCTGTTAAAAAGACATGACATTTTGTTGCAAGGTAACAGTATTAAAAGCCAAAGTTTTCATCATCTCACGAAGATCATCATTGGATGACGACCCCATAACATTGGAGTTTGTGAATGGAGGGGGTTGTCTTGCTTGATAATTCTGTTAGGGCTGAAATCCATGGGGATGGAACTGTCGGCCTTGATTGCCTTGTTGGGATGGGTTGCCATAGTGTAAGTTGGGATGATCTCTCCATCCAGGATTGTACGTGTTGGAAAAGGGATCATATTTACACTAGGCTATCCGTTGAATGCTCCATCAATTGCATGAGCTTGTTCAATGTAATCTTCTTGCATTGTTGGGCACATATTCGAAGTATGTCCTTGTAAGGAGCATATGCTACAAACTTTCACCTGTTGCACATTTCCACAAGCCAAAGAACGCACAAGAGAAGTAAGATCATTAACTTTATTTTCAAGGTTAGAAATACTTACCTCATTTACTTGTTTGTTGGAGAAGTCTCTACGAGTGCCAAACTGTTTTGAATTGGCTGCCATGTTTGAGATCAATTGGCGTACAGCCTCGGGTGTCTTATCCACCAATGCGCCTCCACTTGCAGCATCAATGATACTACGGTCAATAGACATCAATCCTTCATAGAAATATTGAATGAGCAGTTGATCGAGTATTTGATGATGAGGACATTGAATGCATAGTTGCTCAAATCTTTCCCAATACTCGGAGAGAGTCTCTCAATGAGATTGCCAAATCCCACATATTTCTTTCCTTATGTTGGCAACTCGAGATGCTGGGAAATACTTCTCAAGGAAAATCTTTTTCATGGCATTCCAAGTTCCAATAGATCCTGGGAGAATAGACAAAAGCCATGCCTTTATTGTCCCCTTCAAAGAGAAAGGGAAAGCTTTCAACTTAACCTGTTCTTCATCAAATCTATTCGGTTTCATGCCAACACAAACCATATGGAACTCTTTGAGATGAGTATGAGGATCTTCTCCTGCAAGACCATTGAATGTTGGTAGCAAATGTATAAAACCAGATTTGAGCTCAAAGTTTACATTATTATCGATGTTAATGCACAATGGTTGATTTTCCACGTTAGGAGCAGCAAGCTCCTTGAGTGTTTGTTGTCGTGCAATATCCATGATGTTGAGGCGAGCTTCCTTTCGTAACCTGCGTAAAGTTTTTTCTATTTCGAGATCCAACTCCACTTAACTTTAACGAATCTGCGATATAACTAATCCTAACCAACAAACAATCAATCAAAGTATCCGCACTAATGATTCAATTTAATGGTAGCTTTAAGAACTAGATAATTTCATCAAGATTAACATACAAGCTGTCCGCAACTTGTGTCACTTTGTTCAAATGTTCTCCCTAAGTTTAATAACGTAGTTCCGCTATAATTATCAAGCTTAGTTACTTCACAAGTTCATATATCACAACTATGGTTTTGATATTAAACTTAGCAATAGATTGTTCACAACAATAACTTAGAGTCCGCTCTAGCAATCATCAACAACAATCATAGGAAATATGCATAGGAAAACAATCATACTCATTCATAACATAAACTAAAAATAAAAGGAAGGATAAATCTCACGGTTCTTGAAATCCGAAGGTTTTTGCATCCTTGCAACCAAGAAAAGAGCTTAGCCTTGCATAACTATTGAACAACTACTTCTCAAGATTGAAGAGAGCATGACTTTTTTGGGTTTGTAAAGGAGAGAATTTGTGTTTATTCTCTGCTGGTTGCTGCCTCCTTCTCCTCTCCCTCTTTTCTGTTGGCTGCTAGCCCCTTCTCTCTTTCTTTTTATATGCTAAGAAACCCTAGTCTCTATTTTACAAAATAGTCTTTCCTTAAGTTGGCAGTTTACATTTAAGTACTTCAATAACTATTTTCCCTAAAAAGAAGAAATAGCTTTGCATGAAATCTTCAAGCTTTGACTTAGAGGAGCTAAATTGCTGATATAAAAACTTGGATATCGGTTTAGATGCTTCGAAATGTAATTTGGACTCGTTTCTTCACGAAACCTGTTTGCTGGCAGAATTTAGTTGTCCTCTTTGAAAAATCATATCTCCCTCATATGACATCTTTTTTGGCTGAAATTGGAGAGTTGATAGGTCATTGAGTTAGGAATCCAAACAAATTGAGTATGTATCAATTGGAGTTCTGTAGCTCCAGATATTAAATTTTGAATGGCCAAAGGTCAACACTTGCAGAATGCGAGATTTGACTTTGCAGGATGTGATTTCCATGATCTTTCTCTTTTTATTTTTCTTGCATTACATTTTCAGAAAGGTATGGATGTTAGCGTTTTAGTTCCACTGGAATCACTTCATATTGATCTCTAGAACTCACGCTCTGCACAAAACATCGACTAAACGTCAAATCTGTCAATTACCTCCAATTTACTCCTTTTTATATCTTTCATCCAAAAGTGCCTTCAAAACATAAAATAAAGAATATCAAGGTATTTTACATATATAACATGGACAAAACATTAGGTAGATGTGGGTAAAACTATCGAATAATATGGTTGCATCATATATACTTAAACAAAAAATATAGCAACTAGCGATGGAGTCAACATTGTCCAGCTACCTGCAATGCATATAACAATCAATAAATACAAAACACATATATACATATCCCCGAAAAAAGGGAGGTGACACATATTTCCATAATATCTATCCATTATTAAAGTTGTTCTTAATAAAAAAAAAATTTCATCAATCTTAATACTAAAATCTCATATTGTAACATCAATCATTACACCCATCTAACGTTTTACATTCATCCCCGTCTAAATAATCGATTTAAATATTTATGTAAGCAAGTCATTGTCCAAACAACTAACTTTATTAATCAATGAACCAATTCCTCATCCAAACAAATAACTTTAATATTCAATAAATCATGTCCCCATCCAAATAGTGACTCTAATATTACTTTAATTTATTTAGTCTTTATCCAAATGATTGACTTTAAAAATCAAACTGTTAATTAAGTCCCAGTCCAATCAGCTAATTTAATCATTCAATCAATTTAATAAAGTCCCTATTCAAATAGCTGAATTTAACTTATAAATAATTAGCCTTCATCTAAACAGTTGGCTTTAATACATATATTAATTAAATAGTTTCTATCGAAACAACTTACTTTAATATATATATATATATATATATTAATTAATTAAAAACAACTGATTTTATAATATCAATTTTTTTTCATCCTTTTCAAGCACGTATTGCAAGTGAATAAAATTCTAACAAAGTATTTTTTAAAACCAAATTAGTGAGGTGTTGGGCACTTATCTAGTACTCCTGTCATACAAGCTTCCTCAATTAAAGGTTTAGCTTTAGATGCCTCTTCTAATTTCAACATGAGATATCCTTATTAATATACCAATATTCAACACATGAATTTATATTTATGATAGAAATTTTTATCCATACTCAAGCATTTCATATTTACACTATACAAATCTAAAACTCAACACATCATAATTTTTCACAATTTACAATACAGTTATTCCCTACTTCAAATTTGCATTGAACATTTGATTTCATATTTCCTAAAATGTAAAAACATATATATTTTCATTTTATGTCAAAATTCATAAATGATTACAACTTCAAATCGACACAAGTCATTAAACTCGAAATGTAAATTTTTCTAAATATGTATACTTTAATTTTTCACTTCACATACCAATTTAATCTAACCCCTTTCACAATCACCATCAAGCATACAAATAATCAAAACAACATAACTTATCCAAACAATTTACTAAATTTCCTAAATTGCTTTTAAACTAACTATTTTGTCAATTCTAATAAAATTCATAATTAGTCATAATTTCTAGAATTCATTTATGAAGCACGCTAATTTCAATACCTAATAATACAAAACACAATTCAACTCAACAATTTCTCATTCAAATTGAAAAATCCATAACTTCCATACATATGTATCATGCACAAAACCGAACTCTACCACAATTATAATTTCCTAGGCCTTAACATCAATTCATTAACACCCGACATCAAGAAATTAAAACAAATCTCCACTTTCCCCAATTACCTCACATGGTTAGCCCAATGCAAGCCAAAAACCCTTTGTTTTCATTCAAATTTTTCCTTCAATTTATTATTATTCTAAGCATTGTCATATAGATAAATCAACAGCTCATTTAAAACAATCATTCTTATAAAATTTACATAAACCCTTCTGATGCAACCAAATTATTCGATAGGTCACCCACATTTACATAGTATTTTGCCGAAGTTTTATATATAAAATGTCTTGATATTATTTATTTTATGTTTTGAAGGCACTTTAGGATGAAAGATTCAAAAAGAAGTAAATTGGAGATAATTGGCAGATTTGACCTCCGATTGATGTTTTGTGCAGAGCTTGAGTTCTAGAGGTTAAAATGAAGTGATTCTAGTGACATTAAAAAGCTAACATCCATACTTGTTTATACATATATGGCAAGAAAAATAAAAAGAAGAGCATGGAAATCACAACCTTCAAAGACAAATCTTGTATTCTGCTAGTGATGACCTTCATCCATTCCAACTTGAATATCTTGAGCTAGAGAAGTCCATTTGATGCAAACTCATTTTATTGGATTCCTGACTCGAAGATTTATTAGCCTACCAAATTTCAGCAGAAAAGAAGCTCATATGAGAGAGATATGATTTTGCTAAGATGACACATGAATTCTGCCATCAAATAGGTTTTGTGAAGAAACAAGTCCAAAGTACTTCTCAAAGCATCCAAACCGACATCCAAATCCTTATTTCAGCAATTTAGCTCCTCTAAGTCAAAATTTAAAGCTTGAAGATTTTATGCAAGGCTATTTCTTCTTTTTTAGAAAAATAGTTATTGAAATACTTAAATGTAAATTGTCTCTTAGGAAAGGACTATTTTGTAGAAAAAGGATTAGGGTTTCCTAGGAAATAAAAAGAAAGAGAGAAAAGAAAGAGGGTCAGCTAGAAAAGAGAAGAAAAACGCACCCTTTCCTCCAAAAACCTGAAATCATGCATTTTTCTTTCTTTTTTATTAGCTGTTCAATAGACATGCAAGGATAAGCTCTTTTTCTTGGTTGTAAGGACACAGAAACCTTCAAATTTCAAGAACTATGAGATTTATTTCACCTTTTCTTTTTAGTTTATATGATGAATATATTTGTTTTTCTATGCTTATTTCCTATAATTGTTTATGTTAATTGCTAGAGTGGACTCTAAGTTATTATTATAAACAATCTATTGCCAAGTTTGCTATCAAAACCAGAGTTGTGGTAAATAAACTTGTGAAGCAACTGAGATTAATAGTTATGATGGATCTAGATTATTAATCTTAGGAAAAACATTTGATCAATTCAAACATGGACTGCAAACAATTATGTTATCTAGATTAATCAACTTATCTAGTTCTTAAGGCTGTCATTGAATTAAATTACTAGTGCAGACACTGTGGTTATTTGATGGTTAGCGTTAGTTATACGGCGGATCTGTTAACTAACAAATGTTGAGAAAAAATAAATATTCAAAATATAAATTGATGTATTGTTTCAATGATCGATTCTGATTTTCTTAGGTGGTCTACTTGAAACCAAGGTTTGTTCTCCTGATAGTTTTCTGATTTATTTAATTTAGCTTGATTGTTTTATTCTATTATAGCCTAGATAACCTCAAAATTCCCACCAATTGCATATCATATAGTATAAAAATCTAAACTAAACCTTCATCATGGGATCAACCCCTTATTTGCTCTATAGTATCTTGTTTATTTAAGTTATGGTAATTAAATTGTGTGACCGCGACATCGCAACACCTTTGGGTTTTTTCAAACTTTCATCACCAAATCACTAAAACAAGGCAATAAATAATAAAAATCATCTTACCTATAAAATTTGAACTCAAATTGATGGATTACTTTATGATGGGTCATGGTTTTCTAAACACCTCCCCCATTTAAAGGCCATTACATGAAAGTCATAACCTAAAATGAGGTTATGTTTTCCCCACACCCAACTCCAAGTTGGGCCAGGACACGTGCACGCCCAACCCCGCATTAGGCCATGACGCGTCCGCGCCCAACACTGTGTTGGGCCATGATGCGCCCGAGCCGAACTCCACGATGGGTTAGGACGTGCCCGCGCCCAACACCACATTAGGCCATGACGCATCTGCGACCAACTCCATGTTGGGTCAGGGCACGTTCGCGCCCAAACCAACGATGGGCCAAGACATGCCTGCGCCGAACACCATGTTGGGTCAGGGATGCGTCTGCGCCCAACTCCACCTTGGGCCATGATGCGTCCGCGCCAGACCATTCTTGGGTACAGTTACAAGCTGAACCCAACTCCCCTTGGGTTTAGCGTATGATCTGAACCTAACTCCTCTCAGGTTCAGCGTATAGCTAAAAGGTAACTCCACACCGAGCCTCTCATACTCCGAGCCTAGGCTGGTAATTATGATACCCATCACATCCCATTAATTACGAACAAGTAGTCCATGATTATATTAATTAGATGTGATGACACAAGCAGTATAATAATATTATTTTACCATTACTAGATTACATCTCTACCCTTTCTATGTTGTATAAAGCAAGTCAAGTAAGGTAATGAAAAAGAAAGCTTGATTACACATAAAAAAAGGTTTGAAACCTTATGCTCTTAGACATAAACACAATCCTTCTTCTTTTTCTCTAACTTTTACATTTTCCTCTCCTTCTTCTTCTCTATCTTCATAAAAGCTCATTAATACCTTCATTAATGTCTTTTTGCCACATAAAAAACACCTCGTATTGACTTGATCTTCGGAGGGTCCCCCATCAACACTCCTAGGGGGTCTCTAAGGAACCTTGTGCAAGTATTCACTAAAGAGAAGATTTACAACATCTGGAGAAATCCATTAAAGAATAATTCAATACAGTCTGGAAATGAAGGTCGTAGAACACAGGGTGAATGATCTACAAGAGTCTTAAGGAATAATTCCTTCCAGAATATTCCCTGTGATTTTTATAGCTTCATTAGTTGGCACCATCTGTGGGAACCATACAAAAAGCTATTTATTTTTTTAGCAAGAAATTAAGCTTTGACTTACTATTCCATCCATTACACCAACATGACAGATCCATATACACTGGGGCATATCACAAATGCCAATGTTGCTGCCAGTACCTCTGCCCAACCTTAGATTGAGAAGATGGCTGAGCAAATATGTTTGCTCTCTGAAGAAGTCATTAGATTGAGAGGGCAGATCCCTACTCATCCTCAACCAGCTTACGATGTCTCAGCACACATCTTACCACCTCAACCACAAAGGATCTCTATTGCCCGGAGATGCCTTAACTATATAAAGGGATATAGGCAGAATTAGAAAGAACCCCTAGACATCGTTTTCGGAGTCCAACTCGAGAATGTTCACATCATCTCATGGTACAAGTGCGAAGTGAACATTCTCATAAAGTCCATACTAGCCACTATAGGAGATAAAGAAGTCATCACTCCCGCTGGTCTATGCTAGATTCCTCTAGTTTGTCTGATTCATACCGAGAATGACCTAGAGAAAGAGCGAAGGGGGGCTCACTGCATCACCATCCTGTCAACTAGTATCAAATGGAAGGCTCCTCTCTGTCCAAGAGAGTCCTTGAAGCTAAGGTTCCAAGGGAGTACCTATCCATAAAGATAAACTTGGATAGCTATGATAGACTTACAAACCCCTGAGAGCTCATCCAGAATGTGAGGGGGAGCCTTGAGTTGGTCAGCCATGACAATGACATCATGTGCAAGATATTACCCACTACCTTCAAGGGGAACGTGAGGATATGGTACAACAACCTGAAGCCAAAGTCTATCATGAGCTTTCAAGACTTACGTTTTAAACTAGTAACATGTTTCAGCACCAGCATTCCCACGAAAAAAATCTCCACAAAACTATTTGGGGTTAACCAAGGTGAGAAGGAGTCCACCTGAACATATTTGAGGAGATTTAATAAAGAAATGCTTCAAGTGGAAGACCTGTTAGAACCCATAGCCTGTGAGGCTTTGATCAAGGGGGTCAGAAGTGAAAAGTTGTGGAAACAACTCCACCCGCTACAGGAAAAAACTCTCTTAAGGGTCATGTAGATGATTGAGAGCCACATAAAAGTGGAGGAAGACCTGGTTGCTCGTAGAAGCTCCTTTCAGATTTATAGAAAAGGGGTCAGAGTTGAACCCCCAATAGAAACCGTTCCCCTGTCAAACCACAAGATGTTAAAAAGAAAGAGCCCTCTAAGAAACATCCTAGTAGGCCTGAAAAGGTTTACACTCCTGTAAACACTAGCTATACGGAGATCTACACGGCCTTGAAGGGTCAGAACCTGCTTAAGTATCCTCCTTCCTTAAAGCCTAATCCCAGCCTCAAGTTCTCTAAGAAGTACTGCCAGTTCCATAAAAAGAAGGGACACGACATTGAGGACTATTATGCTCTCAAGAAAAAAGTGGAGAGACTTCTAACACAGGGATACCTTAAACAATTCCTATAAAAGGATCCACCTCTAGAAGGAAAAAGAGGTGAAGCGAGACAATAGAGATTAACATTCCTAGAGGTCCTTATCATATTGTGGGGCTCATCAACCAGTATAAGCGGAAATATCAATAAGAGGATGAGGCTGGGAGACCACGTTCTAATTACAATGGGCCAATAAAATTCTTATTACAAAGCCATCACCTTCACCCCTACTGATGGACAAGGGATTAAACACCCACATGAAGATGCCTTGGTGATTTTCACAATAATAAAGGGTCACAGGGTCAATAGAATCCTAATGGATGACGATAGCTTAATAAACATAATATCAGTAGGAGTCATAACCAAGATAGGCATAGACGCCTCTAGAATGACTCTAGTGCTAACACCCCTTATCGGGATAAAAGGATCAACAGTGCCTGTGAAGAGGGCAGTAAAGTGGACTGTTACTATAGGGATTGCACCTTATTATGTGACTATCCAAGAGACCTTTATGTTCATTAACACTCATCTCCTATACAACGCCATCATCAGGAGGCCAATGCTTCACTAAATCAGTGCAGTGGTCAGCCCCAAGTTTTTTACCATGAAGTTCCCAACTGTTAAAGGGGTAGATACAGTTAAGGGGAACTAGGAAGTCTCAAGAGAGTGTGCAAACACCTATCTAAAGAGCAAGAAGGCCCTACTGGTTGATCACCCTGAAACCTACAGTAAGAAACCAAAGGTTAGAACAAAGGTGGTTGAAGAACTAGTTGAAGTCTGTTTAGGCCCTATAGAGAAAGTTGAGGAAAGCTAGCTCCAAAGTGGGATGGTCCCTTCATGGTGACACAGGTGATCAGAGCTAACACCTATCACCTACAAGATCTACAAGGCTCTAACCTTCTTCACATATGACATTCAAACCACCTTAAGCTATATCATTGTTGAATTCATTATTAAAGAATGCATATCTATATCATTTATGTTCTTACTTAATTTACATTCATTTCTCAAGAATACTTCATATTGATCCAAACGGGGTTACACACCCCTGTAACATCTGGGGCCCACTTCTCTAGGACGGTAGTGAAGTCCCAAGTGACCATCAACCTCTACTGTCACCAATCAGGGTTACACACCCCTGTGACATCTGGGACCCACTTCTCTAAGGCAGTAGTAGGGGATCAATACTTCACTCTTCAGGGCGGCTTTCAACGCCCCCTCTTTTTTTTCTAGCCTTTTCAATTGGAAATAAGAGCAATTGAGCGACCTTATTAGGTCCATCTTGTCTGTCCAAATAGGCTACATACCCATGTGTGAAGTTTGGGACCCACATCTCTCTTAGGCAGCATGGGACTGGTCTCTATAGCATTTAAGAGTGTTAGGGCGGCCTTATCAGTCTCACCCCGTCTATCCAACTCGGGTTACATACCCTCTATACAGTATGGGACCCGCATCTCTTCTTGATAGCATGGGTACCAGCCTCTACAACATCAAGAAGCACTAGAACCAGTCCTCATACTACAACACCTCCTACTAGTCCAAACGGGGTTACACACCCCTATGGCATCTAAGACCCACTTCTCCAGGACAGTAATGAGTGCCCAATGCTCCTCTAAGATAGATGATGGAACCAGTCTTTCCATAATAATACCTCATACTAGTCTAAATTGGGTTACACACCCCTTTAGACTCACTACTCTAGGATGGTGGAGTCTCAAGAGCTCTCGACTTACTAGGAGAGTCCCTATCAGCATCCCCAACTTCTAAGGGTCTAGACTGAGAAACCTCCTTATAAGAACCCGCATGAGTATCCACTACTGCCCCGACTAGGGAAGACCCTGAGTTCTGATGAGCAAGAGAGGGACTTTTCAGCCTGGGAATCTCCTCCTGGACCGCTTCAACTCCCAAGTTAGCAAAGGATACCTCCCTAGCTTCTTGCCTAAGAGGAATCCTTTGAGTATTTTCCTCTTCAGCTTTCTTCATCTCAACTGCTCATCCAGAAAGAGTCTGCTGAACAGCTCCACTCTCCTTAGTCAATTCGGCCATTTGAGCCCAGCCTGCTTCACTAATAAGATTGCTCATATACATGGACGCTTTCATCTTGACAGAAACATGGAGATAGGGGACTTCAAAGGAGCTCCAGATCGTTTCCACCAAGGCCTTAAAAGGGGGAAGCTCTAAAACCTCCACACCCTGATGGGGAAGAGAAGTTAAAAGAAAAGTCCTTTAAGGAACGACTGAGAACACACATTGAAGACTCAACAATGTACTCCCTGGGAACACCATCCCTGCCAGTAAGGCCCTGATAGGGGGAGTGTAAAAGACATCCTGATCAGGATTACAACTCAATTGAGGTTAGTCAAAAATTTCTTTGGTCCTAAGTCTCCCCATCTTTCTAAAAAAATGAGCAGACTTAGAGGGCTACTGATTGGTTATGGCTTTCTAAAAACCTCCCCCATTTAAAGGTCATCACACGAAAGTCATAACCCAAAATGGGGTTATGTTTTCTCCACGTTTAACCCAGGACGCGCCCGCGCCTAACCCCATGATGGGTCAGGACGCGTCCGCGCCTAACACCATGTTGGGTCAGGGATGCATCCGTGCCTAACTCCATATTGAGCCATGGTGCGTCCATGCCAGACCATTCTTGGGTACAGTCACAAGCTGAACCCAACTCCCCTTGGGTTCAGCGTATGAGCTAAACCTAACTCCTCTTAGATTCAACATATAGCTAAAAGGTAACTCCATAATGAGCCTCCCATACTCCAGGCCTGGGCTAGTAATTATGATACCCATCACATCCCATTAATTAAGAACAAGCAGTGCATACTTATATTAATTAGATGTGATGGCACAAGCAGTAGAATAATATTTTTTTACCATTACGAGATTACATCTCTACCCCTCCTATGTTGTATGAAGCAAATCAAGTCAAGTAATGAAAAAGAAAGCTTGAGTATACAGAAAAAAAGGTTTGAAACCTTATACTCTTAGACATAAACACAATCCTTCTTCTTCTTCTCTAACTTTTACATTTTCTTCTCCTTCTTCTTCTCTATCTTCATAAAAACTCATTAATAACTTCATTAATGTCTTTTTGTCATATAAAAAATACCTCGTACTGACTTAATCTTTGAAGGGTTCCCCGTCAACACCCCTAGAGGTTTCTAAGAGACATTGTGCAGGTATTCACTGAAGAGAAGATTTATAACCTCTGGAGAAATCCATTAAAAAAGAATTCAATGTAGTCTAGGAGTGAAAGTCATAGAACACACTATTTTTCTTCTTAACCCATTAATGTTTGGTACAAATTCCCCTATAAAAACCTCACTTCCTTTGTTACTTACGCAATCTCTCGCCAAGATTTAAAAAGAAGGAGAAGAAGTGAAGAGAAAAATTTTAACCCTTTTCCCTCTCTTTGAACCCGTCGCCCTCTCTTTGAACCCGTCGGCCAACTTGTAAGGAATGATAAAAATTGATTTCTTCGTAATTACAAAAATATTACTCATTTATTTTTTAACAAGAGTAGTTTATGTAAAGCTCCTCGCCGTGGAAAAATCCTCGTACACGGTTTTATTTATGTATAATGGAGGATTAATAATAATTTTTTAGAGCATTTTACCTTTAATCATGATAAAAAAAAATTGGAATATTCACTAATTTTAATTTTTAAAGATTATATAGTTAAACATGTGGTTTATATTGACTGTTGATATTATTCATGCGCAAATTTGCACATTTATTTATTTTAAATATTCTGTTCAAAATTCATGAGAATTTTCATCTTAATTCATGAAAAAAAAATTAATAATATTTTATCAAGTTGGAATTTATTTAATTTATTATGTGGTTTACAATAATTGATATGATTATATAATTATATTTAATTTAAAAAAGTAATAGCTTTTGTGTTCTCTTCTGTTGAATTTTCACGAATAGTTTGTTTCGTGTTGTTGCTTATGAATTTGTATAAATTCCTTATTTTCTAGGATTATTTAGTGGTTTTTTTTTTTTTTTTGTTAACTTTAAGCATCACAATTTGCAGTGCCAGGGTGTTAATTTAGTGTCTCTTATGATTCGAAGGGAAATTGTATTCCCACAATTTTCTTGATGATGCAGGATAGACTGTACTCACAAGGAGATCTAAAGGTATCGATTACAAAACCACTTAACGTTCCAACAGTTGGGATTTTTATGCTCAAACTTCAATATTGAATGAATTGTCTTACAGTTGATTTTGGTTGGTTTTCCAGGCAGAAGGGATTGTGCTCAAACTTCAATATTGAATGAATTGTTTTCCGTTTAAACCCAGAAAATAGCCAGGAGAAGCATGCAAGGGACCAGCTGAACAGGGGGATTGTGCCTGATGATACATCTGTCCATTGTTTAGCAGGCCTTATTAAAGCCTGGTTTAGGGAGCTTCCTTCTGGGGTGCTGGATGGGCTTTCTCCTGAACAGGTTCTGCAATGCAACACGAGGAAGAATCTGTTGAGCTTGTGAAGCAGTTAAAGCCTCCTGAGGCTGCATTGCTCAATTGGGCTGATGGTCTTATGGCTGATGTAGTTGAGGAAGAAGATTCCAATAAAAAGACTGCTGGGAATATTGCAATGGACTATGCTCCAAACATGACTCAGGTATATTTCCATTACTTCTTAGCATATGAAAGTTGCTTTTCTTTACAATGAAATGAAGGCACTTCTGCTAAAAGCGAGAAATATAATGTAGCCTTGCACGTTCGCCTGATGGTACACTCAGTGTATTAATCTCGTTTATTACTGTGTTTCTAAATTTGATTGAAGATTTTTCCCCTTTTCAGATGTCTGATCCATTCACAGCATTGATGCATGCTGTGCAACTTAACCTTAATCACAAAAACGGCGCGAGAGCATGAAGAGACTGCGACTGGAGGATATTCACCCATGTCATCTCATTCATCTGGTTAGCAAACTGATGAGGAATTTGACAGTCAACTCGAGATGGGTCAGCTGTCAGTTGAGATAGGGACCGTAAGACTATGATGATCGTGCCCATTACAGCCCTGGCAGCGAAGAAGAAGATAATGACAATGACGTTGAGTCGTTAAGTGAGGTAGAAGAATGCATCTTGAGGCAGTTGGATGGGGATAAAAATTGCACTGCATGATTGTGGAGCAACCAGCTTGCGGCCTACCAAAAGACTTCGCAGGTGCTACAAGTTTTTCTAAGGGTAAGTGAGATAACTGTAGGACAAAGATTGACATTATAAGTCAATCAAAAGGATGCGAAGAAGGCACTAATGACGATGTGCTGATGATTGACAAATTAGAGTCGTCCGTTTTGACAAAGCAGTCATCTGGGTCTCTACTGAATTTTTTTGATCGAAGTGTCCTCAACATGCTTCGGAAAATGCTTTTTTGCAGATTTTGACTTGCTCTTTCCCATCATGGTTGCTTCTGTAAATTAATACTGCATTAATTCTGTATGCTTTGCTTGCACTAGGCTAGGGAGTGTCCAGTTGTGATGGAGTGTTAAGAGTGATGATTCTATTGGGTTCTGAAATCAATACATTGGTTCTGAAATCAATGGATGTGACGAAAATGATAAATTTAAAGTAATATTCAAGAGTTTTTAGGATTTCTATTAAATAAATTTAGAGTCGTTTAAAGATTTATTATTTAAAGATCTAATTTTCTCTAATTTTGAATAATTTTATAAAGGTTGGGTTGCTGCAAATCACAAACTATTTAATTGTTCGATCTCCAACAATATTTATAGTGAATTTTAAAAACTCTACAAATGATTAAATATATATTTGCCCCTTAAATAATATCCAACAGTATTAAGGATAATTTTATAAATTTAATCAATCAAATCCCAACTTGATTATTCTAATACTAGAATTATAATCTCTGAATTAAATACATTCTAGTGTTTAATTTCTAAAATTATTTTCAATCAAGTCACACTTGATTAATTATCATAATTTAATTTCTAACTAATAATTTTTAAATTATTTACAATCAGTTTAATTTCTAAAATTATTTTCAATCAAGTTACACAGCTGCCTCGCTAGCTAGCGGCGTGTTGGCCTATGCACTAAGCTAAGCATAACAACGGCTGAGCCCCCGCTAGTAAAGGCGTAGCGACCATAAACTATTTTTTTAATCACTAGAATCTAGGAATAAAATCCAAATTCCAGCTAGATCTGATCTGATCGGATGAGAATAGTAACCGATCATTTTTTTTAATTTTTGCACACAAAATTAATTCCTAATAACACCAATAACAATAAAACATGCAATCAAACAACCATAATTATTCTAACGAAGGCTCTGCTACCATTGTTGGGTTCCCGAAATCCATACACGCACCGGAAACGATACATTTTAGGTAATATTCGGAAGTCCCTAATATCCCGTTAGATAGATTTAGAGTTAGTTAGAGATTTATTACCTGAATATCTGATCTTCTTTAGTTTTGAATAATTTTTTAAAGGTTAGATTATTGCAAATCACAAGGCGTTCAATTTTCTGACCTCTAATGGTAATCCACACTAATCACTAATGATAAATCTTCTAAATCTCTATTTAGGAGAAAAGGAATTACTATACCAAGAGTGTTGGCTCTTTATTTTATGACTTACATAGTTTTTTAGTCTAATAAACAACCTCCTCAAAAATAAAAGTCAGAACTTTATATTCATAATAAATCTTAAAACCCCTATAAATGGAAAATATATATTTGTCCCTTAAATAATATCCATATATTATTTAAGAATAATTTTACAAATTTAATTAATCAAGTCCCTACTTGATTATTCTAAAACTAGAATTATAACCCCTAAATTAAATACGTTTTAATGCTTAATTTCTAAAATTATTTTCATTCAAGTCACACATTATTAATTATCTTAGTTTAATTTATGTATAATGGTTCTTAATATGTGTGATCTATCAGGTTCCTAATATGTTAGCCTACATATAAATTATAACCTAAACAAATAGAATTAAAAAAATTATTATTAATTCAATAATTAATTAATTTATATTTGAAAATCAAGTGCATCGTCTAACAACTTGTTATGACCCTCTAACTATTAAAAAGCCTCTATGGTTTGACTTAACCTTTTAGTGACTGGTTTCTTAGTGTAATTATTATCACTTCATCAATAATATTTTGATTTATGCATTTTAGCATAGAGTGTGTCTGTCATGTCAAATCATATTTGTTCATAACATTATAATCATTGATCTTTTTAATAAGATTTGAAGCTCTTTTCAAATCTCATTCCACCTTGTGCAAGGATTTAACAATCAATATAATTTGAGAACATGTGGACTATTAATCCTATTTCATCTAGGGTGATAAATCCTCTCTTGATCACTCAAATATCATTATATAGTTTATGTTATATTCAATATTTGCCCATTTGATACATTTATCAAGATAATATGTAATAGGATCAAAACATAACATTTTATGTATAAGATAACTTAGTAATCTTAAGTCTAAGAATTACTTAAACAACCGTCACGTGAGCCTTTCCATTAACACAAGTGATATCTCCATATGAAATTCTCACGCAGGTCTATTCAGTGTACATATCTTATGACAAGCACCTACATATATATCAGTCTTAACGGATGTAATAGATGTTCAATATTTAAGAGGGCATCGACCAGAAACATTTCAGGAATAATATTTTGATACAACAAAAATCTCATAATTATAACAACTTTATAATTTCTTTTACAAAGTATTTTTGTTTCCTAAACTTTATCTTACTCTAGATTTATAAATCAAATATTAGATTCATTAATATAATATTATATGAATATTAAAAATAAATTAAATTTTTATTAATAATAAATATATTTTTATATAAATATAATAATATCATCATATACAATAAATTGATTGATTATAGACATATTAAACAAATTAATTGACTAAGGCATGTTAAACTAATAGATGCAGCTTCGGGCTCTGTAAGTTTCAACACAGCGCTGAAAACTTTACATATATGTTTCATCGGAATGTATATCTAACCTCGGCAGTTTAGGCTCCAATGTAATCTGTTCCCCATGTCTAATTCCCTGTCCTCTGTCCTCTGTCCAACAGAAACAAAAACCTGATTCTGAGTTCACTGTAGGGCCGTTCACCTGTTATATACGGGTGTTTACTTTGCTTAACAAATGTTCATTTATGATGAAGTTTGCAACTAATTTGGAGCTCTAGCTGAGTACTTTATTGTGTGAAGTTTGAGTTTCTGAAAATTCTCGTGTTAGATATGCATAGGATTTCTTTCTTGATTACTTGAGTTCGTTGTCTTTCGCTCCTTCACACTTCCAAATTTATGGTTTCATGTGGTTTGCCTGGCAATCAAATGTTTTGATCATCAGAAATCAAACAATAAAGCTCTCCCCTAATCATCCATTATTATGAGAAAGCTTGGAAGATTATACAGCTCACAACATCACCAAGGATGACCAAAAGAATTTTCTTTCAAGAAAAAAAAATATATAGTTGCATATCATCTGTACAATTGTTAGACAAATATACATACCGCGTTTAACCTCTCTCCTCTCTTTCTCAAAACGGGGAAAATTCATAAACCACGAAAAAAAGAAGAAAAAAAACAGAAGAAACCCAGTAAAACCATTGACACAAATTGAAGGTCAAGATGGTTTGGAACATGAGTTAGAAAGAGAAATAACAATAATCCTGCAGACTCAGTTACGAAGCCAAGCAAGCCTCCCAAAACAACCTGTTCTCCTCCTTCTCATTCATTGATTCGTTGGCTGAATCCACTGAAACACATGATTTTTGCTTCACTTGTAACCCAGCATGTCCAAGATCAACCCGTGATTGATAAACATGAACTCCCTTCTCCTGCTCCTCCTCCTCCTCCTCCTCCTCCTCCTGCTGCTGCTGCTGCTGCTGCTGATGCTGCTCTTCATCAACCACATTATAATTAACATGATATTCTTCAACCTCACTGTAGACACCATTAACACAAGAATGGTATGATGTATCACAGCTACATGACTCTGCATCACCATCATCATCATCATCAACAAGATCTATGATGGTCATGTTGGGATCAGAATCAACCTCAGAATCACCTGTAGCTTCCACTAGCAAGAAAGAAGAAACATCAACAGATTTCTTCATTCTCTCCATTTCTTTGTCACACAAAAAAAAGAAGCAATTAATGTTTTGATAGTTTTGTGACCTTGGTTAGAAGACTTCCTCCTCTAGGACAAAGCCCAAGTTTTTAAAGTAGTAAAGAAAATAATTAATGTGGGGTCGTCTTGTAATTTGCTGCGTTTGAACTTTGAATAGAAAGAACGTAAGGTTTCTTTAACTTGTTTAGGTCAAGCCAATTAAATTAATAGAAGGGAAAGCCATGAAAGAGATTGAAGTGAAATGACGCAAACAACCATCAACCATGTGACTAATCTTCTAGAAGGTATCATACATGGTAGGGCAGGGCACACAATTTATAATCATCATCAACAGTTAGACTTTAGACACCCTTTTCTTTTCTTTTCTTTTTCTTTTTTTTTTTTTTGATACAGGAGTAGGTTAATTTGTGGAGTACTATTTTTGTTCTTTTTTCTTTTTTATTTTCAGAGAAAAGAAAACATTGATATGTAAAAAAAAATGAATTAGTAATTTGTGTGTTAATAATATTTTTTTTTGCTTAAAAGCGTATGATTAAAAGTGTAGAGGTAGAATAATAACCTAACGTATTTAAACTTAGCAAAATGTCAAATTTAAATGACATGAGTCTAACTTGCTTCAAAGCCCAGTACCCTTTGGTATAGATACACATTGAGCTCAAGTACATGTGGGTCTAGTAAGATGGCATATTCAATATTTTTAGGTTGAGTTACATGTCGAGCCTAAGTACATGTGGGTCTAGTGAAATACCAGATCCAACACCTTTCGGTTCAGTTATGCGCTGGGCCCAAATACATATGGGTCTAGCAAGATGCTAGATCCAACATCCTTGGGTTCAGCTACATGATGAGCCGAATTACATGTGGATCTAATGGGATGTCAAACTTAACATCCTTAAGTTTAGCTACATGTCAAACCCAAATGCATGTGGGTCTAGCAAGATGTCAGATGCAATATTCTTGGGTTCAGCGACGTGTTGAACTCAAATGCATGTGAGTCTCATAAGATATCAAATCCAATGGTCTTGAGTTTAACTACGTGTTGAGCCCAAGTATATGTGAGTTTTACAAGATGTCAAACCCAACACCCTTAAGTTCAGCTACGCACTAAGCTCAGGTATATATGGGTTTAGCGAGGTGCTAGACCCAACATCCTTGGGTTCAGCTACTTCCTGAGCCAATGTACATATAGGTTTAACGAAATGTCAAACCCAACACTCTTACGTGTTGAGCCCAATTACACGAGGGGCTCACGAGGTGCCAGACTCATCATGTTGAGCACATGTACACGTAGATTTGACGAGATGCCAAACCTAACACCCTTGGGTTAAGCTAAAAGTTAAGCCCAACTACGTACGGGTCTGGCAAGGTACTATACCCAACATCCTTAGGTTCAGCTACGTGCTGAGCCCAAATACATATGAGTTTAGAAAGATGTCAAACCCAATATTTTTTTATTCAACTATGTGTTGAGCTCAAATCCACGTGAGTGTGAAGAGATGCCAGACTCAGCGTCATTGGGCTTGGAATCATTACATCACCAAATACATAAAAAGTTAATAATCTTTTAAAGTCCCATATTAGGTCACAATAATTTGTTTGTTTATTTTTATGTCTTTTAACATAAAATATTAAAGGTTAAGAATGATAATCTCCCTACATCCCTAAGTACATAAAAGTCTTCTAAGGACCTATTTCACCAACATTAACATTGTGTAAGAGATATATGTATCACTTATTAATAGTGTGTAAGTGATATCTATATTCCTAATTAATGTATCAGGAGGATATGACATTCCAACATTTCGATTCAAGCAACATGATAAAATTTAGAGGCTATGCATACTTATGAACCACCTAGGTAAAGAGTTTTTTTTTTTTTACTCTTCTTTAAGCATTCATATGTTTATTTTTAGTGCATTCATCATACATAACTAAGAACAAACATTCTTATTATTAGAATTTATAGCTCATTCTCTCATTTATTGTGATCTCTTATTAAAAGTGATCGACTTTATCATCAAAATGTTTCTAAATGCCACCAAAAATGACTATTTTGTAGGTGTCAAGTCTTCTATCATAAATCATCAATTTTTTGAATTCTGGAGAAGGGAATATTGACGTGAATATGTTATCATCCTCTATCCAAACACTAAAATAATCTTCATTCCTAAGCATATTGGATTTTAGAACATTATCAATTGGTGTTGTTTGTGGGAAGCTAATCAAAAAGTTATCAACTAGTTTTTGACATCACTAATTGCTATTAATGGCAAACAATTAAGATACTCCTAGGATGGAACGTGTCACAGACCTCCATACGAATGCTAGCATGTCTGCTCCATCAGAGTTTCAACAACTCAATAATTAGGAGTAAGCCTTTACCCAAGTAATGTTAGCATCCCAAGAGCAACATCAGGCCTTGTCTCCTCAGCAAGTTGTAGCACATAAGGTAGCTCCCTTGGTCATAACCTCTCAACCACAAGCAATCCCCTTTGCTAGGAGTCAATTGTATTATCTAGAGAAGGTTGAGTAAAATAACTCGGAAAGCTTTCCTCCTCAATGATCTCTTAATCTCTGTAGATATTGTTCTAGTAGACATGAAGCTCTTTCAGTGCACAATAACTTTATACATGATCCTTCTAGCCACCATGGGACTAAAGTTAACTATCAATCTTTCTATTCCATGCTAGAATCATCCAGCTCCCGGAGCCAATTCCATAAAAGTCAAGATAGAGTATGGCTGGTAAATACATCCAAGATGAAGTTTACAATTCTCATGAGATAAAAGGATTATCTTTATCTAAGCGAGTTTTGTACACCTTTATCCTTAAGGAGTACATCTCCACCAAGATGACTTTAGACAACTATGATGGTCGGATGGATCAACAAGAACATGTCTAAAACATTTATAACAACCTTAAGTTGGTCATCCAAGATAGTGATGTTATGTGCTAGATCTTCCCTACGACCTTCAAAGAGTCAGTGCAAGCCTGGTATAACAACCTAAGGATGGGCTCTATCATGGATTTTAATGACTATGTGCTAAACTTATGTCATGATTTAGCACCAGTATACCCGTCATGAGGAGCTCTAAAGAACTTTTTAGCATTACTCAATCAGGAGGGAAATCCATCAAGGTATATTTAAAGAGGTTCAACGAAGAAATGCTCTAGGTGGAGGAATTGATTGAGCTAGTAGCTTTAAAGGCTTTGATAAGTGGAGTGAGGGAATGTTCTTCATGGAAAGATTTGTATGCTCTACTAGAAAAAAGTTTTTTTAAGGTAAAGAAAGTCATGAAGAATCACATACAGGTGGAAAAGACCAGTATATTAAGGCATAGGCTTAAATCAAGTACATGTGGGTCTGACAAGGTGTTAAACCCAACATCTTTTTATTTAGCTATACGCTAAGATAAAATGCATATGGGTCTGGTGAGGCATCAAACTACCATTAGATTCATGATAGGGGGTAAGGCGAAAAGATTTGCAGAGATGTTAATCAACACACAGGCACTAGTCTTTTTGAGTTACAAAATCAACTTTAAAATTTTTAAATAAGCCTATAACTTTGGTGTTGATAATTGATATATTGTATGCAATGCTAGTGTCAAAATCTTATTAGAGGAAATGGAATGCTAAAAATAGAAAATAAACTAGCCAACTTAATTTAACATTTCTATATAGATTAAACAGATTCTAAATAAGAGATTGGAATATTTTTCTTTATATGAGCAACCATTCAACTATGATGTGATAAAAAAAAAAAAAGGGGAGAAAAACTCGTTATTTTTTTGGCTTGTACAATCAAGGACCATGAAAGTCAAGATAGTACCATTTTGCAATGTTTTTGAAACGTAGAAGACAATCAAGGGTGGTTCTCGCTCTCACCTTAAGTATTCAAACGCAAGAAAAAGGGTTGCCTCGTCTAAAAATGGAAAAGAGAAAAATTATAATTCAGTCTCTATACTCTTAATATTCTTTAGATTAGTCCTTTTTCATTTTGAAAGTCATAAATTAGTCCCTTAACTAAAGGTGACTATTGATTCTTTCTAGAATATACAAATTACCCTTTTTAAATGCTTTTCTATATTGTCTATAGCAGGTGAGATTGCAGATTTTATTACACATTAAGGACATGTTAAGGGGGAAAAAGTTCAATTGTCTTGAAAGTAAACAAATATGCAATTTAAAGATTGAATATGATTTTTGTAAAGTAAAGGGACTAATTAATTATTTTATTAAAATTACAGGATCAAATAATAATATACTATTTGTGTAGGCTATTCCACAAAAAGGATAAACCAAGGCGTACGCCTACAAGCTTCACTTTGTGGAACTGCAGCAGTAACCCATGTCTTTAGTAACTTGGAGCTATTGTGCACGGCAATCACATGGCCTCTACTCCACTTGTCTCCTCTCCTGGTAATTTTACAGTGATCTGAGTACCGTATTAATTATTATTTTAAAAAATATATATATATAACTGTAATAGAGAAATTTTAGGTTTATATATCCGGTTTTTTTTTGTCATTGATTTATATTCTTTCTTTTCTTTATATTTTTTTTAAATAAACAATAACTAATAAACTTATAAAATACCACTAATTACTATAATACAAGTCAAATAAAATTTCCCCTCCCCTTAATTTTAGCCCTGACCCTAACTAGATAAATAGCTTCTTCAAAAGTGTAGTTCTAGTTCCTTTTCAAAATATTTTCGTGCTGAAATATATTAAAATAATATTTTTTTATTTTTTAAAAAATTATTTTTTAGATCAGCGCATCAAAACGATTCAAAACATACAAAAAAATATTTTTTAATAAAAAAATTAAATTTTTTAAAAATATAATTTGTATTAACCACGTGTTGCACTACTCCTAAGAAATTACCAGCAACAACACCTTAAAGGATTTGTGAAGTAACAATGATGTTATTATCCTCATTTAGAAATATATATTAGAAAAACAAAACTTAGCTAAAAGTGTACTTATCATTTTAATTTACTTCATGTGTATTTTTAATATGATTTACCTTTCTGATCGACATTTTAATTACCCCTTAGATATTAGTTGGGTTGTTATGGAGGGATATTCACTCTTTTTTTTTTTTACTTTATGATTTTAAATTTTAAATTTATTATTTAAAAATTTTATTAAGAAAATTTAATTTTGATTGTATACATGTAGTATACATCCTTAAAATCATTATTAAAAAATACTTACAAGGAAAATATTTTTACTATCCAAAAAATAAAAAAATCTAACAAGCAATTCTAACCCTATGGTATGGTCTAATGAACAAAAACACTAAGTTGTGTAGTCATTTCACTATAGCAATTTTATTTTGTATTCACTCACAAATCACTTCGAATGATTATTTTTTAAAAAAAATTAATTTGTTTTTTTAACAATTGAGCAATTTTTAGCCTAAATTTACACCCAGTTGGTTTTTTTTGAAAGAAAAGTTAAATTAAAAGATAAATGATTGAATTGAAAAAAACAGGTAATATAAATGGTGGATTTGAGATTTGCTTAAAAAGTTCATTTTCGTCCCTCATCTTTTTCGGCTAATAGGTAACTGGTCTCTCTAATTTTAAAAAATTTAATTTTGATATCAAATTTTTTTTCAATTTTTTTTTTTATGGAGAACAGAGGGGGTCGCCGTATTAGAGAGAGTTTCCATTGATGACAATTTTAACCACTAAAACAGTTTGTTTTTATGTTAAATGGTTTCATATAATAAAAAAAAGTTAAAATTAGGTGCTGACATATCTTTAAAATGTTTAAATAAATGTTTAAATAAAAAAATAGTGTGGATTACAAATAAATATTTTATTACATATAAACCCAACTCTGTTTAATTTTAATTTTTTTAAAATGTTTTATAATAATAATAAAAAAATAACCCGCAAAGCAGCACGAGCTTAGGATGTCTTCCTATAAAAATAGTGTGGATTCACCAGTTCAGCACTCAATTGACTGCTTTGAATTACAGGTCAGATTGTCAACAATATCAGCCTTAGTATTTATAAATATATAACAAGTATTTTCTTCCTTCGCTCTTTCTGGGCAACTATTTTTACTTATTTTTATCAAAATTAACGTCTATTTTCAGAAAGGGCTTTGAGTATAATTGAATATTAAATTTTAGTTTTGTAAGAGTTAAAATAATTTTATTTATAAATATTTATTTTTTTATTTTATTTTAAATACCAAAATTTATCTCGAAATGATTTTAATAAAATAAATATATATTAAAAACAGTAACTAAAATATTTTATTTAAAAAAAATAAACAGCATAAATAAGTTAGGAGCAATGTCATTGAAAATGATCATTGGATTCCTCTAAATAATCAGCAATGTGAAGCACACACTTCTCGAGGAAATGCATACAAAATCCTTCAAACTGAAAATGACATAAAAGTTAGGAGCAAATTAAGCAAAGACAAAGTCTTAGTTGGTGCCTGGTGGTAAACGGTGCCCCACATCTGAAATAATTGTGGGTCAGTTTGATACTGAGATTCGAGTTTTTATTTTAGAACGATATTTAAAAATATTTTTTTATAAAATTATTAATTTGATGATTTTTTAAAAATTAAATTACATATTTTTATATGAAGATATTAGAATCATAAGGAAAAAAAAACATTTAACGAATCATCAATTTTATAATTTTTTAGAAGAAATCTTTAAAAAGAAAAACATTTTTGATTCATGAGGTATTTGTCAAAAAAGTCATTAAACCAAATAAATTTTTATCAACTTCATTGACAACCAAACTATGTCTTAACCTTTGACTCCATTGGATTGACTTCAAATTTTTAATCCGATCATAAACTGAACCAAATGCATTGATTTGATCTAAAAACTAAACTAAAATCAAAACTAAAACTTAAAACGAATCAAACTTAATAAAAAACAAAAACCTTTACCAAAAGCAGATTAAATGCAAAAGAAACAAAGGACAACTCAAGAACACAAAAAAACATCCAAGGTAAACCCAGCAACATGGATCCCAAATCAGACCGGATACAATCAAAACAAAGATATAGAGATGTTGGAGATCATGCAATGATCTCTAATCTAGTATTTATTTACTTCGATTATCAGAATCAACACGATTTTGTCAAAATAAGTTTTGGTTCAAAATCAAAACCCTAGGATTAAAACCCTCAAAAACTTGTTATTGATGAAAATAAACCCTATATTATTTACTATTCAAGTTGGTTAAATGGTTTAGTGCAAAGAATTGAATAAAAATTAGTTCAAATTATGAGGCTAAAACAATGTTTTTTCGAAGAACATTGCCTTAGAACCCATAAAGATGCCTAGATATACCCATCATTGTCAAACCTCAAAAATGACTTTCTAGACCTCTAAACATACTGTTTTTGGTCATCACAATTCACGTTATCGATACTAATGTAAATGTCATCAGAGACCACTTGAACATGGTAGAGGAGAAGTATACATTTCGATTGGATCCATTCTTGCCCAATTTAGAGGTCTATAACTTAACATTCATTCGTTTAAAGCTGTCAACTCGATCAACCGAGAATCTCAAAATACAGTGATGGCTGATTAGGGACAAGATGTTATTGAGTTCATTGAAGAAAACATAATGTAAATGTTTAACTAGGGCTGCTGATCTTTCTATAACGGGTGTTTCTCAGTTGAATGATGGTGGTTACAACCTTAGAAGTGATTAGAGACGCCATATTTATTCACCTGAAAGTGCCTATTCAATCAGTCAAAACTGCCAAAGAAAAAGCTAACTAGCGGCTGAATGACACGTTGTCTAGGTTAAACCCTAAAAATTAGGGTTTTTAATTTGGGATTTGAAAATTTTCACTTTAATCCCTATTCTTCGAATTGCTTTTAATTGCACCTAAAGTTTCATGCAATTTCACCCCTGCCAAACTCAATCATCAAACCCAATGTTGGCCTTCTGTTTCATTTTAGTCTTTGGTTATGAAATTATGCATCTTAACCCTCAATTAATCAACAAACTTTCAATTTCTTTAATTTGGCCCCTGATTTGATCAATTTCAACCCCTGCATTCAAGTTCCTAATTGCTCATCAAACTTCAATATTTATGCAATCAAGCTCCTGATTTGACCAAATCAACTCTTTAAAATTGCAATTCGACCCCTAGACTTTAATTTCTTCCCATTAAAGCCTTAATTGACTTCAAAAATCAATGTTTCTTACAATTAAATCCTTAATTAAATTAATTAAGTCTTCCAAAATTTCCATTACGTCTTTATCTAAATTTGTATTTCTTTACCCAAAATAAAAATATTTTCACTAATGGGCCCCTTTGTCAATCAAAATTGGGTTATCAATTTTATCAATCTTATACATTTTGGTCCTCCAACCTTTTCACTTGTCATTTTGGTCCTTCGCCACCAACTTAAGCAATCTTCTAGGCTTTCTTTCTATATATCCTATTGTATTTTGGATTTTCTTTTTATGTTTTTTCTTGATTTTTTTTGGGGGTCAAAAATATATAATAACAAAGATGAAAGAGGCACATCAAAGAAGGAAGACGTCTTGCTCTCACATCACTGGTTAAGGAGATAGTGATCCTTAGGTATAGAAAGGGTTTGCTCTCACATCACTGATGATGAAAATGGTGGTATTGGTGATGATGCTTTTATGCTAAGGTCGGTCGAATGATTCTGATGTAAAAATGTTGGGAATTTTAATTCTTCCAACAATAGATAATGAGTGTTGTTTATTGACCATTTATTACAAACTCCTTATGTAGGTTTCATCATCCTTAGTTATGGCTTTGTAGGTCATTGCATTTCCCTAATCATTGCACATAAGACATGTTTTAGATGTTTCAAAAGGTGGTGAATTAATTGATTAATGTTTGTTTAATGTTTTTTTTAATTGATATGGTGGTTTTGGTTGCAAGTTAACTAATTTGTTCATCTTCTTGCAAGTTTATTACAACTTAATGATGATTTTTCTTCTAGAAATTATTGGTTTTTGATCCAACTGTTCTTTCTTTCATGTTGTTTATGCTGCTTTCATTTGTTGTCTTGTTGGTTTATCAGTTGCAATTCCATTTTTCATCATTCCAGTAGTTTCAGTTGCACTTTGGTTTTGTTTTTTTCTTCGTTTGTTTTTATATATTAATGCTTTGTTTTTTTTATTATTATTATCTTAGGTTTTTAGTTCTTGGCTTAGCGAGGCTTCTTGGTTGATTGTCTATGTTTACATGTTTATGCATTGCTTTCTCAAGTTTATGCAAGATGTTTTTCTTTTATTTTTGTTTTGCTTGGTTGCCCTTTGGGCTCTAATGCTTATTTAGTTTTTTTTTTACTCTATGCTTTTCTCTTAGTTCTTTCGTTGTGTTGTTTTTGTGATGCTTATTTTTCCTATGCAAAAAAATATTAAATTTCTTTTAGATGATCTTGGTGTTTTCCATTTCATGTTTTGTTGGTTGTTTTTTAGCTTCATTGGGATGTTGAGCAGTTTTCATGGGGTTTTATTTTTTTCACCCTTGTTTATTGCATTCTTCATTGTTGGATGACGTTCTTTGTTGTCAAATAAGTACATGGGAGAAAGATGAATTTTCAGGGGATTTTATGTTTGAGGTTGAGACTTAGGTTGTAGATGTTTGATGCCTTTTATTAAGGCACTTTACATGTCATTTAGTCGTTTATGTGTTCTTTATTATTTATTTATCTTATTATATTGTCATTTTTATAAAGGTTTTGATTCGTTTCCCTTGCTCTTTTTCTTTGCGAGGTTTTAGTTTCATGCCTTCTGTTGTATGTTTTTTATATGTTTACTCTTGATATAATTTGAAGGGATGTCTATTTGTTCATGTTTTACCTTTCTTTTATTTTTCATCAACTAAAATATTCAAATTCTAGTGTTGCTTATGACGTTTTGTTCAGGTTCTTTTCATGTTTTCTCCCCTTTCACATTGTTGTTTGCTCTAAGCTTATTACATTTCTATTTCTCTGAAGGTTTTTGATGGTTTTTCTTGCTTTTATTTCTTTTCTTTGTTTGGGTTTTGTGACTTTTGTGTTTTAGTTATTTTTATGTTTACTCTTGATCTAATTCATTTTTTATGTCTTATTTCGTTCAATTCTTTTCGTGCTCTTTCCGTTTTGCATTGTTTTTTGTTCTTAACTTTATTTTTAGATTTATGTTTGTCATCTATTTCCTTTTGTTTTATTTGATTAGCTGTGTTGCATGTTTAGCTTACCCTTTTATTGTTGTTTTCATTTTCCCACGTATAAATCATCAACTTCTCTTCTTTCTCCCCTCTCGATTTAGTAATTTTCTATGTTGCTAGCAACTTAATGGTTAGATTGTAAATCTAGATCAAGTACCCACTATGATCCATATCATAACATGTTATGCATGGTTGCTGGTAGCAAACAAGGTTTAGTTATTTTCTTTATTTATTTGTTTTTGCACATTATACAACATACTAAAGGAGATCAGTGCTTTATTTTTTGCCCTTTTATTGTTCACTAAGACACATGTCACTGTGGATTGGAGTAGTGTAATGATGTGGTTGTCCTTGCTAAAGAAAACTTGATAGGTATGCACTTGGGGGTGAAGTTGTCTTTTCCATGAGATACATTTGGCATTGAAAGAATGGCTGGGGATAGAAAGGTCCGATTGGGTTTTTAAGGATCTAGCACTAAGGAATGGCATGGCTGCTAGACCCTAGGCGCGCGGGCCAGACGCGCCTGGGTCTCGCATCACACATGATTGCCAGACCCAAAACAAACATATATTCATTATTATAAACAAATCAACACAAAAATCTAATTTAACATTTAGATCTAAAAATTCAAATCATATCTTCCCATTGAAATAGTTCACGTTTTATGTTTATGAATTTGTTATTCCTTTAATAAAAATTCTATCTTCTATTATTATTATTATTATTCAAATAAACTTGGGTCAGACATGTTTACCAGACCAAAGTAACGGAGGTCAAAAAATTATTTATAAACGAAGTATAAATAATTTATAAACAACAAACCATCACAAAAATCTAATTTAACAATTTATATCTAATAATTCAAATCATATCTTTTCATTGAAATAATTTATTTTTTTATGTTTATAAATTTGTTATTCCTTCAATAGAAATTCTATTTTATGGTTGTTACAAATATAGTTTTTGTTCAAAAGTATTTTTTTAAAAAACAATATATTAAAACCTTGGGTCTGGCTTGGCAGCGAGACCCAAGTATAAAGACTTGGGTTTGGCTTTGCTGCTAGACCCAAGGCTCCTAGGTCGAGTATGGCCACCAGATCCAAGTCTTTTTAAAAACTATTTTTTAAAATGTAAAATATTTTTTAAAAAAATTATTATTGATCCGCTGCGGAGCATAGGCCAATACACTAGTTCCGCACTATAATGACTTTCTCTCTTAACTTGTGATGAGTTATAAATTCATGGCAATGCTAATAAAACTCACAACATTTTATTATTTGTAGAAAACATACAAAACTCTTTGTTATTTTTGTATACTAATGTTTTATTCCTACTCACGCAGCTTCATGCCATGCTTTAGTTTCAACCATTAGTTATTGAACTATTTGGTTTGGAAAATTACCTTCATAAATTTATTTATGAGCTATAAATTGTAATTTCGTTGTATTGTTTCTCTATTTTATTGAGGTTTAGATTGTTTTTGTTGCAATAATTGTTTGCTACTTCTTTAATCAATTTTGATGATCATTGTCATAAGTCAATTTTGGATCCCTCCAAAAATTGTTTTATAGAAAAATACTTTTTTTAATTCAAAAATCAAAAAATATTTTAAGACATGAGAAGATAAGCCTTCGAGTTGCAACTGACCAGAATAACTAGAATGCAATATTTTTACACTATAGGCTGAAGAAAGACTTCAAAGAAAGAAAATGGAGGTTGAAATCCAACTTGACCAAAATTAAAAGAATTAATTAAGTTTAAGAACTTGATTAAAATTTTAATGCGTTTAATTGGCTTAATTAAAGACTTAATTGAAGAAAAATCAAGTTTAAAGTCAATTTGACCAAAATTGAAAGAATTAATTAAGTTCAAGGACTTAATTTAACTTCTAATAGGTTTTATGGATTCAATCGAGACTCAGCTAAAGAAAAATCAAGTTTGAAGGCCTAATTTGGATCAATTCACAAGGATTGAAAGCTTAGGGACATAATTGAAACTTGGAAAGGCTAAATTGGTCCAATCAGGGGTTCAAATGAAAGAATTAAAGATTCAAGGCTAACTAAGGGTCAAATTGAAGAATTTCAAAACCAATAACCAAAGTGCATGGCGTATAAGGGGATTGAAATTAATTAAATCTATAATCCTTTTGAAAGAAATTGAAAGTTTGATAGTTAATAGGGGTTAAATCATATAATCTGAAAACTAAAGATCAAAGTGTAAAAGGCTCCTCTATATTGGCAAATTCAGGCTAATCGAAAGCCTACATTTTAATCAATGAATATAGAGATATAGACCTCCAAATCAAGAGTGGTTTGATCGCCATGGTAAATCTACATACCCTCTATGAGATTAAGATCCTTAAATGAATCATTTGTGTTCCAACCATCACAATGATATTGACAAAGTACCCAACCTAATAATTCACGACTGGAGAAAATTTCACTGTGATAGAACGACTCTAACTCTAAGGTTGTTTCTTCATTTGTGATTTCTGTTTATAAAAGAAAAAAATAGGACCAAACACCCTCTATTTTTAGAGAGGAAGGTTTTGGAAGAGAGAATAAGAGTCTTCCATAACAAACTCATGTCAAAAACCATCATGGTATTTCCATGTTTGGTTTTAGTTTACCTATAAAAAAGAGCACAAGAGGAGAAGGGAAAAAGAGAACACAAAAGAAATCATGTCTATGAAAAGGCTCACGTGATATGTACACTAAACCAACCCACAAGAGAATTCCATATAAAAAGATTACTTATGTTTATGGAAAAACTCATGTGATAGTTATATAAATGATCTTTAGTTATCTTATATAGGAAGTGTTATGCTTTGATCCTGATTGCATGTTGTTCTAATTAAAGGTAATAAATGAGCAAATATTAGGTATAACATAAACTATAGAAAGGTATTTGAGTGATTAAGAGAGGATTTTTCACCCTAAGTGAATTAGAGAAAATATTTTATATGTTCTCAAATAGTATTAATTGTGAAATCATTGGTTAATGTGGAATGAAATTTGAAAAGAGTTTCAAATCTTATTTAATAAATCAATAACTATAGTGTTGAGAACAAAAATAATTTAACAAAACAGACATACATCATGCTATAATGTTTAAATTGAAACATTCTTGATAAAGAGATAATAATTACACTAAAAAACTTGTTACTAAAATGTTAAGTTAAACCACTATGACTTTCTTAATATTTGAGGGATCATGACAGGTTGTTAGATATTATACTTAATCTTTAAATACAAAACAATCAATTATTGAATTAATAATATATTAAATTATTTAATTTATTTAATCCTATTTTATTTAAAATTATTATTTATATTTAGGCCAACTTATTAGGAAAAAAAAATGGGTCACACACATAAGAGCCATTAGTCAGAAATTAAAATGAGATGATTGATCAAGTGTGACTCAATTGTAAATAAATTTTCAAAATTTAGGAACTTTAATGTAATTAATACACGAGATTATAATTCTAAACTTAAAAAAAAGTCAAGTAAGGACTTGATTGAATACATTTCTAAAATTATCCTAAAATAATATATGTGACATTATTTGAAGGGAAAATTGATATTTTATCACTTATAGGGTTTTGAGATTTCTGTATAAATAAAATGTTATGTTTTTATTTTTTGCACATGATAGTACATTATAGAAACACCTAAAAAAAAAAGCTAACACTGAAAGTTATAGTAATTCCTCTCTCCTAAAAGGGTTTAAAAGATTTCTTGATGGTGGTTTGTGTGAATTACCATTAAAGACCAGACATTTGAACGATTTATAATTCGTGATAACCCGACCTTGAAATAATTATTCAAAGTTGAAAAAACATAAGATTTTCTAGTTATCTTTGTATAAATCCAAACAACTTTAGATTAATTTAACAAAATCTTTAAAAGTCTTATAAAAGAAATTGAATTTACTATTTTTACTAGAAATATATGTTTGAAGAAACTCAACACTAAGCCCATTGAATTACTGCATTTTTAGATGGCGCTCATGTGCTCTTGTAGTCCGTTTGGTTAACAAAAGTTAGGGCATAGGTGTAAATGCATATTTTCATACCCAAAAGCCTACGCCAATTTGCAAAGCTCCATTTTGGGATTGTTTTTGGCCCTCCGAACCCAAGTTTTTTGCTTATTGGTATATTTATGCGTAGAGAAAAAACAAAATCCTGAGCCTAAGCACCTTCTTGATTATCAAAAGCCTTAGAGGCAACCTCAGGATCCTTTTCGTTAGGAGTTCTTATCGTTGTTTGTTCAACAATATCCTATAGACCTTGAGCTATCATATCTATGAGGACTTTTGTTCAACAATATCTTATTGACCACTTGAGCTATCATATCTATGAGGACTTCAATATCTTATACAACTTGAGCTATCATCCCTGAGCTATTAAATTCTAAAAAAGAAAATTAAAAAATAAATATTTAAAATAAAATATATATAGTAATTAAAAGTTTGAGAACTAAATTTGATATAATCAGCAAATAATATGACATTTCTAAAATTTTTACAATTTCCAGAAAATGTTTTCCGTCCAAAATAAAAGGAAAACACTTTCCTGGAAGTCAGGCTAAATTTTTTTTTTTACTGGAAAATATTTTGCATTGACCGGAAAGTGTTTTCTGTTGATTAATTTTTCTAATAGCAAACAAACACAGGAAAGTTTAAAAAGTGGTTTCTCGAAAACTACTTTCTGGAAAACAAACACGCCTACTCATCCAATGCATTTTTTATTTCCTCTTTATAGACCTTGCAAACCATTTTTTTTATTTTCTTTGTGTTAATATTTATGTTGATTCATTCGTAGGTTTTAAGGGATTTTCAGCTGGTGAGTGGTAGAGAAAGTTTATGAACCACGAAGGTGAGAGGAGAAAGAGAATATTTTTTAGGTAAGTGATTTAGTTTGGTTTTTGGGTTTTTTAATTTAGTGTATTTTATATGCATTGACTATTGTGCATTCCATGCACGAAGAAAGCAAGAAAAGAAGAACTTAAGTAATGTATTTAGTGAATTTGAAAGTGTAATTTAACTGATTAAGTTTTGGATTTATTTTTTAAAAATTATTAGTTCGAGTTCTATAAATTTTAGAGTTATTAAAAACTTAAATGATCATTAATTTTAGGACTCATAAAATTAGTTAAATATGTACGAACTGATTAGATACTAATATTAATAATAAAAAAAAATGCTTTAATACTTGCAAGTTGCAATGGTTCTCCTCCTACTTTTTCTTCAACAAACTGGATGAAGAGAAACAGGAGATTGATGGGTGCTGTATTTTTAATCAAATTTTTTTTTTCCGTTTGCAATTTTCAGGAATGGGGTTTTGTTTTGTATTTTCAAGCAATTGTCATTGCTCTTGTTTTTTTTTTTTTCCAGATTTTGCATTGATCATTGTTGGGTTTCGTTCTTATTCTTGCCATAGCAGGGATAAAATAAATATAAATTATACTTGGCTAACTTAAATTTTAAGTTAAGATAATTTATTTATAAAATGTAAAAGTTTTATCAACAAAAACAATCATGGATTTAAATTTTACCATCTTATTTTTTCAAATTAAACTAAATCTCAACACCGTGAGGTTATGCAAGTTTTAAATGCAAAAAAAAAAAACATTAATGGGGATGAATACCCAGCTGAGTATATTTTGCAGTGACGCCATCTTTTCTTTTCTGATCAAAATCCTGATACCTTGGAGTGATATAAAATGATGGGTGATCTAAGTACATCCCTAACCACCAACAAAGTCAGGCGAGGCGTTGACATCAAGTGGATGCTAAGAAAAAGAAAATCCATGGCGTGGCCTGGGAAAGATTTGGAGAGAAAAACAGCCCCTTCACATGGTAAAAGAAAGAAATGAAAGCAGCATGAAATTATTGAGAACTTTATTGGAGCAATAATGTTTCCCTTCATTCCTTCCCTCATGACACCTCCTCTGCAAGAGTCCTCTCAAGGAAAGCAACGGTTTATACATGAGTTTCTTGGATCTTCATGGAATTCACTTACACTTCGAGATCGAAGAGCCGTCTTCATAAGATTTTTTTAAAAAAAAACAGAAACTTAACGCACACAAATGTTTCAAAATCAGATCTATGGCAGCCATGTGAAATGAATTATATACAGGAGTACCACCAGAATGAGGAACTGGAACAGATTATCACAACCTGTATATAATTCAGGTGTTGTTGTGAATTATATAAGATCTTAAACACTTGTGATCTAGTGCTGGACTGAGAAGATAAAGCACCAGTGCTGGTGTTGTTGTGAATTCTCAGCTGAGACCAGTATTGTTGCGGCTGCCATGGAAGGAGGCGTCGAAGATGTTGGAACTAGTGCTGGACTGAGAAGATAAAACTTGTGCTGTGAGTGTCGGTTAAAACCTTTGATATGTCTACACTATGTTCCCATTCTTTAAGCAAGTAATTTCATACGAAAGGAAGAAAACTTGGGAGTAAGGAACTGCTGCAACTGGTGGCGGTGAAGTAGGGTGGTTGCTCGGTGCTGCTGTGGTTGGACTGCGTTCTACCACAGGAACGGACAAGGTGAAGCAGTTGTCTGCTGGACCGAGATGCTGCCAGAGCTGCAACCAGCTGCGCTAGACTGCTCACGGTGTTGCACAAGAAAAGATAAAGTGCTGGTGGAGGTCACGATGCTGCTTCCATGGAGGAATGGAGGTTGTCAGAGAAGGGTTAATTATGCTGCTTGTTGCGGGTTTTTTTTTTTACTAATTAACTCTTAAAATTTAATAAATAAAACAAATTTATTATTTTTACTGGCAATTAAAAAACACTTTCATGAGTACATCAAAATAATTTTAAATAAAAAAAATTCAAAATTTACCCTAAACACCCATGACTCGTTTAATTAACCAACAAAAGGAACCAAGGGATTAAAAAAAGGTCAATCTAATAATAAATAGCACAAAATCAGAGAAGTGTTTGTCATGAATGCCAGAACAAATATTACTAACAGAAGCTCTCCGGCAAAAATCAATAAATTGGTAATTAATCTCTAAATGAACTTCCACGGTACACAAATTACAAATTGTATCGGCACACAATGCACAGTGAATTACAAGTTCTGGGAATTTCAATCCCATGAAGCAATTACATGACCACAGAGTATCGATCCACCTCAATATGCCGATACTGCAGCCACTCCAGGTTGAATGCGACCACATATCACACAGAATCCTGCTTGCTTCCTTGACCCATCTGCTGATCAATAAGGTTTGCTCTGTTTATTGTCTTTCTTAAGCTGAACCTTCAACATCTTACCACCCAATTGGCATCCATTCATCATGGTAATGGCATTTTGAGCTGCAGCTGGTGAGTCATAACTCACAAATCCTGCAAATAAAGGCCTATCAGAGACATAGGTAGCTATCCTGATTGCAAATGTCAGGCTCGGAAGTAAAGTTCATACCGAAACATTTGCTAACACCAGTTGCTTTATCAACAAAGACCTTGGCACTTAAGACCTGACCAAATGCTTGAAAAGTATTGGCAAGCTCTTGGTCACCGAATTCTTGAGGTATATGATATATGAATAAATTAGCACCAGGTGGACCTAAGATGAATATCACAGGCAGTTAGGAGAAAAGAACCACGGGAATGCAAAAAGGAGTGACAATTAACAAGACATGGAATAATATTAATTATATAATAAACATGCCTTCCACTTGACCCCCAGAACTTCCACTGGCACCTGAAGATGTTGCAGAATTACAGCTCGGAACTGTGGGTGATAATGTACCAGGAGAGTTACTCAAAGGTCGGTGACTCATTATTGCTCCAGGATATGCAATTGGATACTGCAGACCTGGCATCGTAGGATAAGCAGAGCCCATATAACCAGCAGGAGCATAATTTCTAGGGGAAATATTGAGTGAAAGGTCAGGTCTGATCCCACCACGCAGACGGTATGGCACAAGTTCATAAGCTCCAGGAGCCTACAACGAAAACAAAGAGATGACCACGCTCTTAACACCATTTTGATTTTAAATAGTAAATGAAAAAAAGTTCGGGTTAAACGAAGAAAGGAAGCAAGATACTACAAAGTTAGGGAGTCAAGAAAGATCCTTGACAAGTTCCAAAAGGTTTTGGTAACTGCAGATTCTGGGATATTTCCTGAAAAATAGAAACAGACCTGGTATCCATATCCATTATAAGGGGGAGCATATCCCATTGGCAAGGCACCAAATAATGATGGATGTTGTGAATCAGTATTGGGCATAGCTTGAGATTGTGCTTTCTGGGCCCTCCGAGCCTGCCTTTCCTTTTCTGTATCTGCCCATTTGACAACCAAAGGAACACTTGAACCCTAACAAAGCAAGAGAGCGATCAGACTGCATATCATTGATTCATGCATCCATATTAATGCTGAGCTCCAAGTTTTAAACGGGTTAACAAAGATTGGCCCTCGACCCTCAATTCTTTATAACTTACAGAAATAAATAAATATATAAAACATAAAATCAACAGGGAGAAGAAAAAAAAAACTAGTTAAAACTTGGAACTCGTTCCTACAGCATCTGTTAAGAACGCGACAAGGTCAAATGAAAGATAAGTTTTGATTTTAGATCTATCATTTGTTGTAAGAGAAAAATATATTGATATTGATATTGATACAAGTTTTATACCTTCATCTTGTACAGCCTATTCAGGAAATACAAATTTTGGATGTTCAAGTTCAGAGAAAGCTACATAAATTATTTTGACAAAGTTACTTATGCTATTCTGCCAAAAGCTCATCACCTGTGTGACCAAATAGTTAGCATACCACCATCAAAGTGACTAAATGACAGATTTTACCAGGCAGATCCATGATTTTACATCATGTAACAAAACCTTATTCAATGTTCGAGTTCAATTTGATAACCAAAATTGATTAAAAAGACAGACAAAAAAAGATGACTTTTCCCATCACATTATTAAACAGCATAGAATTAAAGTTGGGCTGTAACTAGAAAGAATAATTGCTTGAGCTTGAAAACGATGTTCCATTGGCCAATAAAGCTCACCTCCATTTTATGCTTTCCATTGATGTCCTCCAGGGCAGCATGGGCTTGTTCTTTTGTCTCATACTTTAAAAAAGCACAGCCTGCCAATTAGTTAATTGAGATCAGCAAGAACAGTACAGTTCAGTGCTTCACAGCAACAGCCAGATAAGAAATCAGGATTATTAAATAAAGAATACCTTTGCTTGTTTGTTGAGAACCTCTTAGTATTTGTAAGTCCTTTATAATTCCATATTTAGAGAATAAATCGGATAATTCAGCTTCAGAAACATTTTTTGGAAGCATACCAACAAATAGTTTGTGTTCTGGATTGCAAGGATACAAAAAAAATCATAATGGGACATGCTAAATTAACACTAAAATAAAAGTATCAGATAAGGCATGAGAAATCTTGCTGCAGCAATTCACAGTAATGATCTTAATGGCAAATAAATCAATAGTCAAAGATATTTTATTACACCTAGCCTTTCCAACTCTCCATCTGCATACTTCACTTGCAAAGGACTAGATGCCTGAATTGGAAAGAAAGAAAAGGATGCATTTCAATTAGAGAGACAGTGAGATGAATGCATTAGAGCTTAATTAAAATAAGAGCACAAGTCATACAAAGCTAGCACCGATCAAGGACCACATTGCAAGTTATTAGACAATCCAACCACTGAGATATATTTAACAAAAGAAGGCATTGAGAATTAAACCCCTAAATAAAACAGATTATACAAAACCAGAAAAAGGCTAGACCTCAAAGAATCCTGATTAACTGAAACACCCAGGCCAGCAAAATCCCAGATTGCATGACTATTCATCTACAATAACAGTGATTGAGATATGATGTAATTAACCATCAAATGTTGAAGATCAATTGTGAACATCTGCTGCAATATCTAAAATAATCTAGTAATGAACTAAAAGTATCGATGGTTTTTCCATAATGATTGGCTTTACATTGAAATTTAAACTATTCAAGTAAGTCTTAAGACTCCATCGCAACTTATTCCTGCAGAAAGGTGTTTTTTTTTTTTCTGTCACAACATCCTTACAATACATTCTTCGAAACAATTTCCATTTTGGTTTAGAATCTCTCAACATTTTCTCTCATCTACAGATGCATCCTAATTTCATTTTGTGTAGAGCGACTCACCCACACTTTTTCACTGCCAACTTCTTTTCATCCCTCCTAAAACACCACCGTCTTTCCCATACTCTGTTAGCAATATTACCACGATCTCATTGACAAAACCAGTCCTCGTTGCAACAGATTCCAAGTCCAACACAGTAAAATTTACTTGTGATGCAAACATATTCTACTACTGTAAATCACCGAGGCTTGTTTTGACATGATTAATAATAATTAACTAAACAGTTATCAACATCAGTAATCTATAACCATTACATCACAGGATCCACAGGTCACTCACAATATATCAAACACAGTAGAAATCATGCCATGGCTCCAAAGTCAACCACAGTAAGTAATTTCCATAAATACCAAACTAAAATAAACTACTCAAATTAGGTCGGAAGAATTAATTAATCACATTTCATCTACAATACAATGTGGATAGAAAACAAGAAATCAGCAAGTTGTAGACTGTACAGAGAGAGAGAGAGAGAGATCAAATTAGAGGAAGGACTAACCCCGGGCAACGTTTTCTTATTATGACAAGCATTAACAGCCTTATCTGCTTCTTGTCTGGAAGGACATATTAGAAAACAACAACCTAAGAGAAGAGGAAATTAGGGTTGCAAGAACCATTACACACTGCGAATCTTGAATGTGAAGAATTTAAAGCAAGTATGCAACCTCGGGAAACGCGAGTGGTCTTGTCTTTAATGATGTTGACTTCGTCCACCAAAGCGAACTCTTTGAACATTGCCAGAAGCTCATCTTCTGTCATGTGCTTTGGTACTTGACCTACAAATAGCTTCACGCTCTCCTCATTATTGCTGCTGCTTGATTTCTTCTCCTTTTCACCCTCCGCCATTACCCCGAACAAATTAAATTAAACACTCTCTCCTTCTCTCTCTCTCTCTCTGTTCGTGTTGGTGTGCTTGTAACACACTCCCCTCCCCTCCCCTCCCCCCCTGGAATTCTTCACTGGCCTTGTTTGTCTCTCCAGATTTCTCGTGTTATTTTCTTTTTTGGTGATTTCGTCGTCGCATGGAAATTGGGGGATTCCTGGATGGCAAATTTGGATCTTCGATGGATAAATTATAAAATAAAATAGTTTCCATTTGGGCTTACACTTTTAATTTATTTACAACACTGACCTTACAGCTGTTTCAGACTAAAGTTTTTAGGCTTGGAGATGGGTGTGCTTTGTGTAGTTATTACTTGGTAGTCATGTCTATTCAACTATTTCTCAGTTTAAATTACTGTAACGCCCTCCTCCTTTTCTTTTCTTTTCTCTTGCATGGCATGGCATGGCATGGCATGGCGACCGGAGTGATTTTTCCCCCTCTCTCTCCCTCTCCGGTTATCTGGAATTTCTTCGCCATATATAATAGCAAATCTTTTCTTTTATGTTTATTTATTTTATTTTTTTTAGAAAACTCAGAACTATCTACAATCATTTTTTGAATTTTAATTTGAATCTCATAGACGAAACAAGATAGCAGTGATAAGAATTTTGCCGCGTTGTGATAAAGGCCTGAGGCTCTAAAATTAAAAGCGAGCAGCGTGCATGTCCACATGGCTCTTGCCTGTGTTAATTGGAGTTAGGTTGAGAAAAAAATTGAAAAAGTGGTTAAACTAAGAAAATTAAAAAGATAATTGAAAAAATTGAAAAAAATTCGTTTAAATCGATAAAATATTAAAAAAACTGACCAGTTTGGTTCAGTTTTGTAAGCTTGAAATTGAAAAAACCGAACCGAATTCAAACCAGAAAAAACCGAGCCAAACTGGAAAAAACCAAGCCAAAACCGAGCTAAACTAAAAAAACCGAGCCAAACTAGAAAAAACTAATTCTAGTTTGGTTTTAGTTTCAGTTGGGTTTTTTAATTTTTTATTTTTTTGATAAAAACTAAGTGGAATAGAAAATAAATACCCTTAACTTGAAGGGTGGGCAAAGTATGATTTATAGATAGATATAATGAAAAGGACAAGTCTCAGGTCTCCCCCGTTTTTGTCTTCCCTTGCTTTCTTATTTTAGTCTTGGGCCTATGAAATAACATTTGCCCTCCTCCCTTTTGAATTTTGCATGCCTACGATGACGTGTCCTCAAGGTCTCATCTAGTCTTCGTTTTCGACAAAGAAAAGAAAAGAAAAGTGAAGCCCTTTACCCTGCCTTTAACTTCATGTTTGGCGGCAGTTCCGTTTTAAAGCATGTGCACAGATACGATGAGCAGAAATTGGCAAAAAATAGGAAAGGACTCCTCCTCTCGATTAAGGAAAGATTCTCTTATTTTTTAAAATATATTTTTTATATTAGTATATTAAAATGATAAAACAAATATATTTAAAAAATTAATTGAAAACAAAAAAGTAAATAAATGTTTTGTGCCTTCTACATGTGCTTGTGCTCTAATTATGACTTTTTTTTTTTCCTAAAAAGACAAACGTTCCTAGCATGTTTTTTTTTTTTTTTTATAGAGAACTCTAATTATTGTTCCCTCACGTTAAGTTAAGAGTTATTATTTTCATTTTGGTTTGGTTTATCAAAAAAAATTAATTTCATCAAAATTTTAAAAAAACTGAAACTGGTTCAAACTGATCAGTTTCAGTTCGGTTCGGTTTTTTTAACAAAAACCGGTTTTGGCTCGGTTTTTTCAGTTTAGCTCAGTTTTTTGGTTTTAGCTCTGTTTTTCCGGTTTGGCTCGGTTTTTTTCCAGTTTGGGTTCGGTTCGGTTCGGTTCAGTTTTTTTGGTTTCATGCTTATAAAACCAAAACCGAACTGAACTGGTCGGTTTTTTCAAAATTTTAATCGATTTTTTTTCACGATTTAGTTTTCTTGATTTAATCAGTTTTTTGGTTTTTTTGTCACTCATACCTCACGTAATGTACACTAACACTGATGGGCACTATGGATCCATTGTGCCCATGAATTTTAATTTTTTTCATCTTCATTTTTTTTTTTTTTTTGCTATTTAAGGGCCTAATTAGAAGCTAATTTGCTTAAAATTATTAAAGAATGATGAAATTAATAGATAAAGAATTAAAATGAAACAAGCAATGAACATGAGTGGTGTTTTCTAATTCTCTATAAAATGTTTAACTTAATCCTCATTCTTTACTAATTATAAGAACCAGATTCCTCCAATTTTCTAACTTCCAATAAAAATTAATTTTGATTCAAAATTTAAAATAGTTTTATAAGGGACGGTAAAGGGATGTTTTATAAATAGAATTAATATGATAATATTCTATTTATTAATAAATAGAATTAATCTTTCAATTAACATATCTTTCTTAATCATCTATTCTCACATTCTCAACAACATCATGAAAGTGGGAGTCACCAAATCCAATTGAGGACCAATAGTAACCATCTTCATGGTTTAAGCCAATATAAGTGGCTCTGTGTCATTTATCAATAATGTATTTAACTTTCTTGGCTTTTTGACGCAAGGAGGTGATGCCATCAGTCTGACGTGGTTGAATGGTGACCAAAACTCCCTCCTTTCTTGTTCATTGATAGTGGTAAGTTCTGATTTTTTTTTAATGTTTTTTTTTAAAAAAATACATTAAACTAATTGTTTTTTATTTTAACATATTAAAATTATTGAAAAAAACTAAAAAAACCAATTTATTATATTTTCAGGGCAAACGCATCCGAACACGATTGCAGACTCAATGCTAAACAGGTACGTACGTGTTTGACCACCGCTCAAATGCTTTGATTTGCTTAGGTACAGCTAACTTTCTCTTCTGACTTTTTGTTGGGGAGTTTCTTGAAGCAAGCTCTAGCTCTCCTCACCAAAGTTACTCGTAAAGCTCTAGCTCTAGCATTTAACCTAAAAACCAAACCAAGGTTAGACCAATATAGGGTTTCTTCCCTTCTTTTTTCATAATCATGTTCTCACTTCTCATTCTATTGACACCCAGTCCAGATCCCCATTAGTAGTTTGACCTAGCCTTGCTGCTAGCTGTGGATAAGTCTGGAAGAATGATGGTGGCCTGCCCCTTTGAATCTATTGACTTTAGGAATTTGAAGATAATACCAAGTTAACTGTGTAAAGGTAGGCCTTTTGCTACTAGTAGTGTTAAAATCAAGCACGGCAGAGAATGTCCATGAATAGGACGGCCGCCAAACAATTATGCATTACTGCGCGTCCGATCGATTGCCTTGTGTTGCAGCCGACAAGAGGTCATAATAAACATTAAATTGAAAATAAGAGCAAAAAAAAATTGTGCTTCTTCTTTTTAAAATAAGAGCAAAAAACATCGAATTAAAACAATATCAGTTCAAGATTTTTTAAAATAAAAATTTAGGATGATCAGGGATTTGAACAAAGTCGATCCCCAAAGACTGTCAATTTGTTGTGCTAGGAACACCATTCAGATTATGGAGGTTACATGCTTCTTTGCAATGCATTGACATGGTAAAAAGTGAAAGAGCCTAAAGTTATTTTCCTAGCCCCTATTACCCTCGATTCCTTGCTCCGCCTGAGAAAATTAGAAAATGAAAAAAAATCATCTATCAACAGTTGAAGTCACCCCACATGTTGGCCACTAATTACTCAACAATC
>Ga0325405_1000307_pt1 | contig 46081 bp, 35 predicted proteins | sample PopdelMetagenome_21_FD_205663 | JGI IMG/M metagenome (GOLD analysis project Ga0325405, IMG submission 205663) | Populus deltoides microbial communities from Bellville, Georgia, United States - Xylem-Control-R2 | ecosystem: Host-associated > Plants > Phyllosphere > Stem > Wood/Secondary xylem...
ACTACATCGACGCCACCTTTATTTGAAGATGCACGGAGGAAACCGGGGATCGTGGCAAGTTTAGTATTAGAGTAGCATCTCCAATTCAACAATTTTCAGGTCTCCATATCGGAGGGTTTCAATGTTAATTCGGATCATGAATGAATCAAAGGTTATTGTTCAAAAATTTCTATTATCGACAATATAGAAATTATCTCACGATGAATGCCTTCTAGCATCTTAAAAAGGTTCTTTTTTAAGAGGCTTGTAGACACTTTGATGATAAAATTAGTAATTTTTATGAGAAAAATAAATAATAAATATAGTAAAGAATATTAAATTTTAAAAATAAAAATATTTGTTTTTATTTTGATGTGATAAATATCACAGTACTCAAAAGAATTTATCTCTTTTGAATATGAATTTTGAATTTTTATATAAATGTTTAAGGGGTATTTATACAATTCAGATCCAATAATTCTCTCTTTCTTGTAATGGTAAAGGCGTCTGACTTAGTCATTTAATAGGGTATAAATATACATGTAATTATTATTAATACGAGACAAATTTTCATGATATAATCTTTCATGACAGTCCTTCCATGGTGGTCTCTTAAGACAATTCTTCTCATCCTTAAATTATCTTCGAAGATGAAAATAAATCTTTATTAGTTGGTGTTTGTTAAAGGTTTTTTTTAGCACTTGGATTCAGCACTTGACCTAATCCATATCAAAATGGGTTCACCCCGAAATTAGTTATCTTGGTATTTAGACTTCGTACTTGGCAGAGTTAACGCCAAGTTAAGTCCGCCCGAGGACAACTCCTCTTGATACTGGAGCTCAACGCTCGGCCAAGTTGGGTCCATCCGGGGCATGTCCCCTTTGCACATTGGTTGGCAATCGTGGCCAAATCCATGCCAAGTCGAACTCGCCCTTACCGTCTTCTTCCATGGAGGGGTTTAACCCTAACAAACTCCCTGGTCCGTCACCAATCGAGAAATGCTTTTACTTGGATATTAATTTCTTTTTAAAGCATGGACTTACTCCCTGATTCGCCACTAATCGAGAAATCCTTCTGGATATTAATCTCTTTATAAAGCATGGAAGAGGGACCATTCTGTAGGTGTCTGTGGTTGACTAAATTCGGAAAGCTGACGTGAGAGTGACTGAGGATTAAAAACAAAAAAGGAAAAGAAACAGGAAAAACTTCCATTTTCCCCTATTCTTATTTCTATCCTACACTGGGGAAATTGGCCTTTTCTAAGATGGATCCCATATGTTCAAAATCTAATCCTCGATTCCATTCCCCACCTCTCTCTCCAGGTCTCACGCGTGCACATGAAAGGGTGTTGGTGTTGGCTGGTGGTCCCTTGCAGTATCATGACAAACAATATATTTACCCCCCAACTTGCACTCGATTCTCAATTGGATCCCCTGTCTACGGGGCATTATCTTGTTAGATCTGTCCTAGAAATTCTTGGATTTAAAATCATAAAAAAATGAGGATCTATTTGTTTGTATGAAAACGATGCTGTTTTTGCCATAAATCTAGACTAGTTTTGAACCATCACTCAATGACTATTTACAAGGTTGTTACTTGTTAGGTTAAAAATCATTAATAGGAGAGACTTTAGAGGTGTTTGGGGAGTGGTAACAGTTTTTTTTTTATTTGAAAATATATTAAAATAATATTTTTTTATTTTAAAAAAAATTATTTTAAACATCAACACATTAAAATAATTTAAAAATACTATTTTTTTAAATTTAAAACAAAGATAAAAATATTTAAAAGTATTTTTAAAACGTTAAAAAACCGGTTTTTCCTTGTTCAAATTTAAAATTGTTATATGTCCTGCAAGATTGATTTACAAAATTATTTTAAAGCATTTTTCGAGGATGTTTATAATTCCCATCGATTAAAACTTGAGATCAAAGATCTTTGTTGGCTCTTGCATGCACCAAGAGAGTTGGCTAGTTTAATATTCAATCAAAGCTCGAAAGCACGATTTCTAAAGTTGGAGATGATAATCTTCTCAAAACCAATTCAAATACTTTTGACTGTTTTTGTATATTTGGAGGATTTAATATGTTGTCGGCCATTCAGGCCTTATCATGTATATTAAACGAGAAGAATCGGGAAGGGTTATTACGAGACGTCACGTGGTCTATTTTCCAACAAGTATAGGGTTGATGACAATTTTTTCAAAAATATAAAAAAATCTATTAAATATATAGAAAATATTTTAAATATTTTGGGTTTAACGGTCATGCCAAACTCAATACATGCTAGCAGCTTTTGAAATAAAAAATAGAAAAAATAACACCTTTTATAATTCTTTGAACATCTATAATGTGATTCATCGTACAAACACTCTATGTCTAAAGTGTGGTTCACGGTACAAATACTCTATATATACAATACCAACACAATAATTTTCTCATGCATTTTAAAGTATAGCATAATATTACATGTCACTCTAGAATCAATAATGGCATTTTAAAGTGTAGTATAATATTACATGTCACTCTAGCATCAATAATGCAATGTCATTTCAATATGGTTTCTAAACTAACAGGGTTATATCGTGGATTAAATATTTTTTCAAAAAAAACAAGTACGCAGGTTTTTTCAATATATTTTGTAACAAAAAAATCATAATTATAATAATAAAAAATTATACATGTATTTAATTAAATAATGAACAATTTATGCCAATAAATTAAAAAAAAAGTTGTTAACAATAGTTAAAGACTAAATTATAAAAAATAAAATATAGACATAAATCAAGATATTTGATTTTACAACACCGACATTTTCCCGATTGTATTTAAAGACTTTGTTTATTAGAATCAAGTTTTTATTTAATCAAATGACAATAAAAATAGATAAACACATGAAAGTGATCGGATAAAATCAAAAATAAAATATTATGCAAAGTTACCCATGTAAAAAAAAATATTACTATTTAATGTGAAAATAGTAAGCTAAACAGTACTTAACAAGAGACCAAATAAAAACAATGAGAAATAGATGTTGATGTAGATATATGATCTCAAAAAATGGAGTATAGACTCGATTATATTTAATAATTTTATTTATTGAGATCAATATTTTATTTAATAAAATGATAATAAAAAAACACATGTAGAGAAAAGTGATCAAATAAAATCAAAGAAAAAAATAAGTAGGGTTGCACAAAAATAATGTCTTCTGATATTAGAAAAAAATGTTGAAATCTTATTCGTGAACTAAGTAAAAATTAAACTATGGTATATTAAAAAAATCATAAAAACAGTTAAAATTGAAAAGAAAAACAATCAATAAAAATTCAGCATTGAAAGATGAGATTGGAAGAAAAAAAAAAGACAAAAAACTCAGCCCATGTACACGAACGTAAAAAAAGCCTTGGCATTTGGGTCTTTCGGCCAAGGCTTGCGCCCCAGGCTTGCGCCCCTAGATTGAGTTTTATTTTCCTTTTCTTTTTCAAGGGATAAATAACTTATGGCCCGCCCTGTATTTCTTAAAAAAAATAAGCAAGCGACACATCGTGTGTTGATCTAATTTCAGGCAATCGAAGGTCGCTCAAAATTCAGGCCATGAGTTTTTTTTATTAAGAAACTCGATTTTCAATTTTTTTTTGACTCAAAACACCTAGAGAAAATCTTGATAAACCCATCAATAACCTAAAATAACCTGAAAAAAATTGAACTTGAATCTACCATCTCAAGCAATAGAAAAGGTAAAGAACACCTACATGGAACTTTCTTTATTGAATGAAATATGTTGGCATCAAGATCATCTTTTTTCGTGGTCGGAAGTAATATCAACCAAGATTTTCTCTCTTTCCTATCAGAATTCAAGCACTCTCTCTCTCATTTTTCAAATCAAGAACTAGAAAATAAGGAAAGTAAGCCTTATGCCATAAGTAAGAAATTTTATATATTAAGAGATTGAGAAGTTATGTAAACAGTGCGGACGCTACCAAGGTGTTGGTGCTTAGCCACAATTGCCAACATCTTTTTGAAAAAAATAAAAAAAATCAATGCAAAATTACTAAAACACCCCTCATTATATATGGAAATAACAAATAAATCAACATGAAAGTACCAAAACACCCCTCAATGCATAACTAATCTCTTGTATTTTCTAAAGGTACATGTGTATTTTTCCTGTAACTTGGGAAGTGAAAACCCTGAAATGTTTTTTTGTCAACAACTCAATCTATTTTATGACTTTTGGGATGAAGAAGTATTTTTGCTATTTAAAAGTTTGTGAAATGTAAAAAAAAAACCCTTTAGTTAACAACTTTAATTTTTGTTTACCGTAAGGGCATAATAGTTTTTTTATTATACAATTAAAATTAAAACAACTAACATAAACTCGTTTAATCTTTTAATTACCAATAAATATATTAAAAGATCAAAATATCGTTATATCAGATGCTTCTATTTTTTTTCAATAAAAGGGCATAAGGGTAATATTACCTGGATAAAAAAACCCCTACTTCAAGCCTTCATAAATAAAAAAATCCACTGTGCAACTCACAGTAACAGTAATTTTCCATGTGATTTAGAATTTTTTATAATATAATATAATCGATAATAATAATAACATCTATCACATTTTTCACGCTTGAAAAAGCCTTCAACACAGTCCCATTATCTGCTGGCATTCCCTCTTAACTCCCAGGCTCTTCCCTTCAAAAATTCCTCCACGTAAACACAAAGCACCAAAGTCCCAAGGCTAAACACGTAAAACAACAACAAAAAATCATTTTTTAACACCATTGATATAATTATTATTATATTATTTTTTTGTATGGTCGCTTCGGTTTCTATTGTTCGAAGTTCGAACACAGGAAACAAGTAACATCATCATCATCGTCATCATCATCATCAGCGTCATCGTCTCCAAAATAAACAAGAAATAGCTAAAGAGTCAAACCCTCTTCTTTCTCTCTCTGTCCACCGTAAAAATATTAAAAAGCAGCCCACTCCTCCCTCCCTCCCTCCCTCTCTCTCTTCGAATCTTAAATTTCTTTCAAGGTAAGATTCCCCCCCCTTCTCTCTTCCTTCTCCCTTCCCTCTCTCTTAATCGCGCTATATCGCAATCTATTCACTTTTTGCTTCAATTACGAATTTGCTATCAAAACCCTAGCTTCCTCAATAGCTTGCTTATCGTGTTCGAGCTCAATGAATCGGAGTTCGGTGTAAACCCTAGTTTTGATTCTTGTGGATATGGTGATTTTGTGTGTGAATTGTTGATTTAGACTGATTAAAGGTATTTGTTTTTATGGTAATTTAGATTGGATTTATGGTTGTTATATTGGGTTTTGGATTCATATTGTGTGTTGTTTGGGGTTTTGGTAGCTTGAGGTTGCTGGGTTTAGAGGGAAAGATTGAATTTTGAGTTATTGGTGACATTTTTTAAGCTTAGGTTTTGTAGATCAGAGTAAATTTGATTACTTTTGTGGTGTTGTTTTACAACTAACATTGCAAGTTTGGTCATTTTGATTAAGATTTTGGATCAGAGCAAGTAACACATACTTGGGTTATGTATTTCAAGTTGAAAAGTTAGTTACTTGATGTCCATGTTCAACCTTTTGTTCTTGATATTTGATATTAGAAACCCTAGATATGCTTGTTCCAGGACCACTGGATGGGGCAGGAAAGAGGGGGTCTTGGACTGGTTCAAACTAGCTACTAGAAGAGATGGTTGCCACTCCAAAATGCTGACTTAGGTTTTGAAATTTTTACCTTAGGATTTGTTTGTGTACTTGTTTATTGGAAAATGAAAAGGATTATTCTGGTTTATATACCTAATATTTGATTATCAGCAATTTAGAGTTCCGAATCTTTATTTTCCCTCCAAAACACCATTTGTAGTTCTGTCTCAAATTTGCATCGATTTCATGATAAACAAAACTAGCAAGTGAAGAAAGCGAGTGTTTTTTTTTTTACCTTATGTGTCTAGGATATGCTCCTGTGGCTGTTCATGGCAACATTTTTCTGTACATTATCACGTTACTGGATTCATTTAAGCCCAACGGTATAGACTTTTTCTTTCTTTGTAATTTTTTTTCTCGTTTCCATTGTGCTCAACTGGTAGTTTTGTCTGCTATGAAAAATAATTGGCTTCATAGCCACAGGAAATCATGCTCTTCATCTAAGAGATTGGTGATTGCAAAAAACAGCCTTTTCAATTCAAATTATATGGTTGTTGATGGAATTTTATCAATTAAGTTGTAGATTTCATGTTTGAGGTCATACAGCTGGGTTTGTTTTTTCATTTCTTTGAATCTGTATCTTCTGTGTTGTTTTGGTTTTCTAAGTGATTTAATATGTTTTTCTCAATGTGGTTTAGCTATAGAGCTTGTAGTAGTTCGATGTTGGGAGCAGTATGCAGATGGTAGTTTGGAGAAATGCAAAGGTATCATGATGCCAGCTGCACCAGTGCAGTTAACAATAGCTCCATTGGAGGAGCATCTGCTAGAGATAGCACCCGAACTGATTCATCGTCATTGGCATCCAACTTCTCTATAAACCCTAGGTAAATTGGTTTTCAATATTTTTTGCCTTTCATGAACTGTTGATAATAAATCAGTGTCTCCTGGCTCTGAACAGTCACATTTTCTAGTTTCATGCACAATACAATGTCAACATGCCTTTGGTCTGTGATAAGCTTTCAAGTGTTGCCTGCTGATCATTTTCAGAACAAGGTTGTTGAATCTCCTGTGCGTGTTCACTTTCTTACAATAATCATTTGGGGTCTGGTGAGAATGCAAGGAATTTTGTTTGTTGGATATTGATTGCCTGGATATCCTGGTACACCTTCACACATGTATGAATTTCTATATCGAAATTGCTTCTTAGCTCATAACACATCTGCACATCTCTGTGCTTTGTACTAGCCTCACAAAGAAAGGGCTAGGTACTCAACTATTTTCATTATTACATTGCTTCTTAGTTCATAACACATCTGCACATCTCTGTGCTTTGTACTAGCCTCACAAAGAAAGGGCTAGGTACTCATTATCACATCAGTCACTGCCTAGCTATCTTGTTTTATTTCAGCTGCATGTTAACTGTTAGATATTGAGATTTTTCTTGTGTTCCTTGTTCCTGCTGTCAGTATGATGATCTTTCCTTTTCTTTTCAAATAGATACAATTCGCAGCAGTTTTCTTCAAAGAGTTGCATAATTTTTAACATTCTGAAGGGCAAATTTGCTGTTCATGATTGTATAAACTCAAACTGGTGTTCTGTACTGTGTAGGCGACTTCCTCCACCGATACCGTACAAGTTGAAGTGTGATAAAGAACCGTTGAATTCCCGGTAATTTCATCAATAGCATCACGTACAGCACACACAAAAAAAAAAGGAAAATAAAAGCGTTGGCACCAATTTCCATTTAGTTAGTTATATCTCTTCATTTGTTTGGAATAATTTCTGTTAAGAATTTAATAGACTTTCATTATGATTTGGGATGCTTGCTGTTTAAAATTTTCTTCCTGGTTCCATCTTTATTTGCTGGTTATGGTTCTTATCCATTGTATAATCATCTCTTTCTAAATCTTAGACTTGGTCCCCCTGACTTTCATCCCCAAACACCAAATTGCCCCGAGGAGACTCTCACTAATAAATATGTTGCGTCTGGATATAAGGAGGCAGTTGTTGAAGGACTTGAGGTATTTTTTCATTCATTAATGCTTTGTCACATGCAACATTATAAATGCGGACAACTTGCTGCATTTTAGTGGTTGTTTGTCTTGAACATTGCCCCAGGGAAAACGAACTTAAATGCCTTTTCAAGCTTTTGATGTTATCTCTGCTCACACCATCTCAACCTCAAACTTGCTAGAGGAAATTATATTTAATGGATCCCTTTATATTTAGTTGCTTAAGTTATTTGAATTCTGAGAATTAGGTTGTTAATATGTACTTGTCAAAATTAGGTCTTGATATTTGCATGCAAATATTTACAAGCCTTGATATCGATAATCTATTTATTTTTTATTTTGTGAGTTCTCAGGAAGGCAGAGAAATCTCACATACTCAGGCTCACAATTTTACCAGTCCTGTTGTCAAAAAATGCAAAGAGGTTAATCACTTCTATTTGGAAGCTATGATTTTTTTTTTAAAATATCTGTTGGAAGCTATGATGTTTGTTTCATTTTTTGTTCACATATGAAAAGCTACTCTCTCATGAAGGTGATTAGCAGTTACTAATAATCGAACTTTACTCTTTCAGGCTATCAGAAAATGTCTGAGGGCCATTAATGAGTCTCGCGCCCAAAAGCGCAAGGTATGCCCTTTCCCTTTCTAATTATATGTCGTATTTATGACAGTTTTTTTCTGATGTGAATGCTTCGTATATGTTGATCCCGTGTGTATTTGAAACTGTGTTCTTTTACAATTTCATCATCAAGTCTGAACATCTATGCTCATCATGACAGGCTGGTCAAGTTTACGGCGTGCCTCTTTCTGGTTCATTATTAACTAAGCCCGGTGTATTTCCTGAACAAAGACCTTGTGTTGAAGACTTCAAGAAGAAATGGATTGAGGTATAATATGGTTTCCAAGTTTCTCTAAAAGAAAATGTGCCTGCTATGATGAACGGATAGTATCTCACCTCTATTTTTCAATCCTGTTTGCTAGAGTTATATTTTAATACCTGGTTGTAAATATCGCAAATCTGCCTGGTCAATGGACCTATTTTTTAACTTACTTAAAGCCCATGTGGATGCCTAGAGGAACTGTGATGCATGTCATTCCTAAACCTACTTGGTTGTGATATGCATTGAATTGTGGGAGGGAGCGGGTGCTCTTAAGTAAAGCCCATGTGGATGTCTAGAGGAACTGTGATGCATGTCATTCCTAAACCTACTTGGTTGTGATATGCATTGAATCGTGGGAAGGAGGAGGGGTGCTCTTAAGTTTAAATTTTGAGAAGAAAAAAACTGGCTACATTTTATCTTGGCAGGTACAAAAAACTATGTACCTGTAACATGCTTGTCCTTTCTAACTAGATATGCTTAAAGTTGTGACCATAAAGTTGTTTTTTATATATGGAAGATAGCGCATCATGAGTCAAGTGAGGGACAAGGTTGAAATATTGTTATAAAATTTCCATGTAGCATCAATCTCTGACATACTTTTTTCTGTATAACAGCGCATGGTGGTTATGATGATTTGTCATATATTTTAATACTTATAATTGGAATAAGCTATAGTAATTGGATGCAGCATATGAAGTCTACAATTAAAACATAGTATATGCTTGTCAAAGTTGCCGAGGGAGATTTTATGTGCATAGGTAAAATTGTCTACATATGAACATGGAGCGCCTTTTATATTTCCATGCCCATCTTTTCTATTGATTCAACTATAATTTTTAGAAGCACTCAATTGTCTCTAACTGATATGTACTGCTCAGTTGTATTCATGAAAAACATTTTAGATATCAAATAGAATTTTGGAGCTCTGTATGCTGGTGTTACTGAAATAAATTGAGAAGAGCATCATATGAGCAAATATTTATGCATGTAACATTGGAAACTGCCTATTGTGTTTCCTATCATCACATGTTTGAAAATTTCAGCTGATAAACAGTCCTACTCTCTTATTGGCTTCCTTGTAATACTTTTTTCTTTGTTCCTTATACCAGGGTTTATCACAGCCCCATAAAAGATTGCGTTCTTTGGCCGATCATGTGCCACATGGATATAGGAAGAAATCACTTTTGGAAGTTCTTATCAGGAACAATGTACCATTATTACGAGCCACTTGGTTTATTAAAGTTACTTATCTTAATCAGGTAGAGCTGCTTGAACACTAGCACTAGCACACGGAGGTACTTGCTTATTTCACTATTTTCAATAGCAGATTATGGCCATCTTTTGTAGGTGCGACCAAGTTCTACCAGCATTTCTTCTGGGACATTTGACAAAAATCAGGTGTCCCGCACAGAGCTCTGGACAAAAGATGTTGTTGATTACTTGCAGTCCCTCCTGGATGAATATTTATCTAGAAACAATCCTCATTCTGCTCCACACAGCAGAGATAGATCACAACAAATGCTTTATACTGGTTCAGTTCAGCACAGAAGTGATCCAGCACCAGCTATCATTGATGGTGAGGAGCCTTCCCTACATTTTAAGTGGTGGTACGTGGCTCGGCTCTTGCACTGGCACCATGCAGAAGGGCTGCTTCTTCCTTCATTAATCATTGATTGGGTTCTTAGTCATCTACAGGTATAAGCTTAACCATTTACTTATTGTACTTCTTCCAAGGTACAAGATAAACTTTATGCTCCTCATGTTAAGATTGCAAGTACTCAATTGGGTTTCATGGCTTTTGGTGGGTTTTGTATGCTAGTGCAGGAAAAGGACTTGCTTGAGATTTTGCAGTTGCTGCTGCCAATCATATATGGTGTTTTAGAAACCGTTGTTCTTTCTCAATCATATGTGCGCACTCTTGTGGGGATTGCAGTTCGTTTCATTCACGAACCTTCTCCAGGAGGTTCAGACCTGGAAGATAATTCTCGGCGGGCTTATACAACTTCTGCTTTAATTGAGATGCTTCGGTATTTGATATTAGCTGTACCGGATACATTTGTCTCTCTGGATTGTTTTCCTTTACCTCCAATTGTAGTGTCTTATGCAGTAAATGAAGGGGCATTTGTATCAAAGGCATCTGAGGATGCAAGAAAGACAGCAGATAATTCAGCTGAAGTTGCTGATGTTTTCAGAAGTAAAGGGCTCGATGCTCAATATCAATCTTTGTCCTTTGATCGGGTTGTTTCATTCATTCAGAAGCGTGCAGATAACCTTGCAAAGGCTGCTAGCTCTGGCTATCCAGTTCATAGTGTGGCTAAAGCTGTACAAGCTTTGGATAAAGCTCTTTCACTGGGAGACATCAGAGAGGCTTATAGTTATCTTTTTGAAAATTTTTGTGAGAGAGTTGTTGATGAAGGCTGGATAGAAGAAGTCAGTCCATGTCTAAGATTGTCTTTGAAGTGGCTGAGGGGTGTGAGCTTGTCACTTGTTCGCTCTGTATTTTTGCTTTGTGAGTGGGCGACATGTGATTATAGGGATTTTCGGAGTGCCCCACCTCGTGAACTGAAATTTACAGGCAGAAAGGATTTTTCTCAGGTTTATATTGTGATTCGGCTTTTGAAGTTAAAGATACAAGATCTGCGAAGTCCATCTGGATGGAAGAATGAGAAATCCCCTCGAGTCAATAGCCTTGCAAAAGTTTCCAACGAGCCTAATTATTTTGGCAGTATCCCTAGGGGAAATGGACATGGGATTAAAAGCATCTCCAAAACAGTGAATAGAAAAGGTACTAATACATCAGATATATTTGAAAGTCCAGGTCCTTTACATGATATCATAGTGTGTTGGATTGATCAACATGAAGTGTGCAACGGGGAGGGTTTGAAGCGTCTTCATCTGCTCATTGCGGAACTTATACGTTCTGGGATTTTTTTCCCCCAGGCTTATGTGAGGCAGTTGATAATTAGTGGAATAACAGATACAAGTGGTCCTGCACCTGATCTTTACAGACGAAAGAGACACTACCGAGTCTTGAAACATTTACCCGGGCCCTTTGTCCATGATGTTTTGGAAGAGGCAAGGGTTGTTGAAGGGTCAGAACTTTTGGAGGCAATGCGTGTTTATTCAAATGAACGTCGCCTTCTCCTTCGCAGACTTCTTTGTGAGCAATATCAAAATTCAGATAAATCAAATATATCATTGAAGAAGCTCAAGCATCATCCACTCGTTGCTGGAAAGGATGGTGCTTCCCCATCTTCCTTTGAGCAGTGGAAAAATATCTATCCCCAGCCTTCTTCGAAATTGAAAACTGAAATGGACGTTGAAAATCTAAAGGATTCCATATCAGCACTGTTGCAATTCCGAACACGCTCTACATCTTCAGAGACAGGATTGGATGAATCTCAAGGGAGTGTTAAGAGGCCTGCCGAGTCAATAGGCAGCAAAATGGATATAGTAGAAACACCTGGCTGCGAAGACTGTAGAAAGGCAAAGAGACAAAAGTTAAGTGAGGAAAGGAACTCATGCCTTCAAGGGCAATCTCCGATATCAGATGATGAAGATACCTGGTGGGTACGGAGGGGGGCTAAATCCTCAGATTCCTCTAAGGCTGATCAGCCACCAAAGTCATCCAAGCAGGTCTCTAAAGGGAGGCAAAAGGTTGTGCGTAAAACACAAAGCCTGGCTCATTTAGCTGCAGCTAGGATTGAGGGTAGCCAGGGAGCTTCTACAAGTCATGTTTGTGATAATAAGGTAAGCTGCCCTCACCACAGAACAGGAATAGAAGGTGATAACCTCAAGTCAATGGATGGAATCGGAACAATGCATGGTGGAGATATTGTTTCAATTGGTAAATCCTTAAAGCAACTGCGTCCTGTAGAGAAGAGGACAATCACAGTTTGGTTGATAACTGTTGTTAGGCAGCTTGTTGAGGAGACTGAAAAGAATGCAGCCAAGGTCAGCCAATTTAATAGATCTTTTGTTAATGTCGATGATAGGAGCTCCATCAGATGGAAGCTTGGTGAGGATGAGTTGTCTGCTATATTGTATTTGATGGATGTTTGCAGCGATTTAGTTTCCTCAGCAAAGTTACTGCTGTGGTTGTTGCCAAAGGTCCTTAGCAACCCTAACTCTACTATCCAGAGTGGGAGAAATATTATGATGCCGCCACGAAATGTGGAAAACCATGCTTGTGAAGTGGGTGAGGCATTTTTGTTATCTTCTCTCCGAAGGTGAGACTTGCAAAATTTACTAGTTACAGAGTTCCAGTTTGTTCTACGCTGCTTCTTGATATTCATAAAGTGCTTATTGCTTAATAATCTTTACAAAATACATTGCAGATGTATCTGTTTAATTGCTTAATAATCTTGATAAAATACATTCTAGTTTTTGTTGAGAGTAATTTCCTTTTTAGTTATTTGGATTCTAGAAGTGGTTTAACATTGGTTCCTTGTTTATAAAACCAATATACTAGTTTTTGACAATTTTTTTTTAATGTGACAAAGCTTTACTCTATTCTTACTCTTTAATTTCTTGCTAGATATGCTTTACACAAAACTATGATGTTGGTTTTAGAAGTAGAAGAAATAAAGTTCAACAGCATAAAACCTCAGGGGCTCATAAATAAATTACAAATCAAAATACTTAATAGCATGGCGATACATTTATACAAAACTTCTACCCCGAGCACATGCAATGGAGCCATAGACAGTCAAGTGAAATCCAATACACGAAATAATTTGATCTATGGGCAGCATTGTTGTGGTAAAGGCTGTAATGCCAGAGGAATCATTACCGCAAGGCATAGAGTGGGAGGTCATAAACGTCTATACTGTAAAATCGATTTTCGACAGAATGAAAAATACATATATGGTAGAATTGTAACCATAGAATACGACCCTAATCGACTGTTTTATTAGTGTTTAGCTATTGCTGATTTGCTTAAAAGATATTGTTCCTACTACTTTGTGTATGTTGTCTTCTGGTTTTGCTTCAATGCCAGTAAGATCTTTAACATTCTTCTTCTTTATCTTTATACCTGCCAATCTACATTCATTTGCAATTTGTTGCTAGAATGTTATTTTAGGATTCTTGTATTTTTTTTCCATGTCACGCTACTCCTTTCTTATCTCTGCAGTTGAAATTTGAGCTTATAGCTTATTCATATTTTATACTAGTGTTGTACTGTTTAAAGGATGGTATGGCCAAACTCTTTTAATGGAATAAAGACTTTTGGAGTTCTCCAATGATTTTTTCCTTTACTTCAATTATTGTTTTACTTTGCTCTACTTTTATGTTGTATTGTACCTGCTTCCTGCACATGCTTGTCGAACCATCTTTATATTCTTGTAAAAAGAGTACTGTCTGCATATGCATGTTCCCTCCTTTATTAGTTTTTCGCCTTGTACTGGCATGTAAATTGATGGTTCCTGCACACTTCCGTGAAGCAATTCTTATTTTGTTGTTTCTTTTTGTTATTTAGTTGGATGTCTTATTTTCCATTTGTCTATTATTCTGTTCCATCTTTCTAATAAAATTTTATTCTTGTCTAAAAAAGAATTAACTTAGTAGTTTTTTTGTTCATCACATTCAATTTTTTCAGGTACGAGAACATAATTATTGCAACAGATCTTATTCCTGAAGTCTTGTCAGCCACAATGTGCCGTGTTGCGACACTACTGGCATCTAATGAAAGAATTTCAGGTTCAGCAGCCTTAATTTATTCCCGGCATCTTTTGAAGAAATACAGCAATATGCCAAGTGTTTTAGAATGGGAGAAGAGTTTCAAGGCAACATGTGATAAGAGGCTTTTTTCTGAACTTGAATCTGGACGATCACTGGATGCAGAGTTTGGATATCCACTTGGAGTTCCAGCAGGTGTTGATCTTGATGATTTTTTTCGTCAGAAGATAAGTGGCAGTCGATTATCCAGAGTGGGTATGAGCATGAGAGATGTAGTCCAAAGGAATATTGATGATGCTTTTCACTACTTTGGCAAAGAGAGAAAACTCTTAGGTGCTGGTACTGCAAAAAGTCATGGCATGGAAAAATCTGATTATGCATATCAGATAGCTCAACAAATAATTATGGGACTAATAGACTGCATGAGGCAGACTGGTGGTGCTGCTCAAGAAGGTGACCCGTCTTTGGTGTCTTCTGCTGTTTCTGCCATAGTCAATAATGTTGGACCAACCATAGCAAAAATGCCTGATTTTTCTCTAGGCAGTAATTATTCAAATGCTTCAGCTGCGCCAGGTTCGCTAAACCTTGCTAGGCGCATTTTGCGCATCCACATAAATTGCCTGTGTCTACTCAAGGAAGCTCTTGGGGAGCGTCAGAGCCGGGTTTTCGAGGTAGCTCTTGCAACAGAAGCCTCCTCTGCTCTTGCTACAGCCTTTTCTCCTGGAAAGGCTTCTCGAAGCCCGTTTCAAATGTCCCCTGAATCCCATGATTCCAGCGGGAATATCTCTAGTGAGATCCTGAACAACTCGGCAAAAGCAACTGGAAGAGGAACAAAAAGTGCTGCTGCTATTTCTGCACTTCTTGTTGGAGCTATTATCCACGGTGTCACTACCCTGGAGAGAATGGTGACTGTCTTACGATTAAAGGAAGGGTTGGATGTAATTCAGTTTATAAGAAGTATGAAATCCAATTCAAATGGTAATGCTCGATCATTTGTTGTTTTTAAGATGGATAACTCGATCGAAGTTTATGTGCATTGGTTTAGGCTACTTGTTGGGAACTGCAGAACTGTATCTGGTGGTCTGATTGTTGAGCTCTTGGGGGAACCATCTATAGTTGCTCTTTCAAGGATGCAGCGATTGCTCCCTCTTAGCTTGGTTTTTCCACCTGCCTATTCTATATTTGCCTTTGTTATTTGGAGACCATTCTTTGCAACTCGTGAAGACATCCATCAATTGAATGACTCTTTGACAATGGCCATTGGTGATGCCATAAAGCACCTGCCTTTTCGTGATGTGTGTTTAAGAGACAGTCAAGATTTATATGATCTTATAGCTGCAGATTCCATTGATGCGGAGTTTGCTGCCATGCTAGAGTTAAATAATTTGGACGTGCGTTTCAAGTCCAAGGCCTTTGTTCCACTACGAGGAAGGCTTTTTTTAAATGCTATTATTGACTGTAAATTGCCACTCTCTTTAATCACACTGGATGATGGCAATCGTGTTTCTGGACATGGTGGATCTAAGCTTCAACATGCTGAGAATGAAACAAAGCTTCTAGATAAGCTTGTGAATGTATTGGATGCACTGCAGCCTGCAAAATTCCGTTGGCAGTGGGTTGAACTCAGGTTGCTTTTGAATGAACAAGCCCTGATTGAAAAACTTGAGGCCCATGATATGTCCCTAGCAGATGCAATCCGCTCTTCCTCTCCTGATCCTGAAAAAGCAGCTGCTTCTGAAAATGAAAACAATTTCATTGAAATCATTCTTACAAGGTTATTGGTCAGACCTGATGCTGCGCCACTTTTCTCAGAGCTGGTTCATCTTTTCGGGACGTCTCTAGAGGATTCGATGCTATTGCAGGTTAAATGGTTCTTGGGAGGCCACGATGTTCTTTTCGGACGGAAAACCATCAGACAACGGCTTATTAATATTGCCGAGAGTAAAGGTCTTTCAACTAAAGCTCACTTTTGGAAACCTTGGGGCTGGTCCAGTAATGGTTTTGATCCTGTGATGGACAGAGGAGATAAGAAGAAGTTCGAGGTTTCCTCTCTTGAAGAAGGAGAGGTTGTTGAAGAGGGCTCGGAGACAAAAAGGTCTGGAAAAGGGTCCTTTCCAATATTCGAGTATGAAGGCTCTAGTCTCTGCCAGCAAAATGTGACCGAAAGGGCTCTTGTTGAACTAGTTCTTCCCTGCATAGATCAAGGTTCTGATGACTCACGCAATACATTCGCAACAGATTTGATCAAGCAATTGAATAATATTGAGCAGCAAATAAATTCAGTCACTCATGGTACAAGTAAGCAAACAGGAACAACATCTTCTGGACTGGAAGGTCCTGCAAATAAAAGTAACAATCGTAAAGGTATAAGAGGCGGGAGTCCTGGATTAGTGAGACGAGCTGCAGCAACTGCAGATTCTACTCTCCCCTCCCCTGCTGCCCTGCGAGCTTCTATGTCACTGCGGTTGCAGTTATTGTTAAGGTTGCTTCCAACCATATGCACAGATGGGTAAGAATACAGATATTTTCTATTCCTTTTAACTTACATATCTTTCTTGTTACTTTATCATTAAGACATTATTATCTGTGCATTTTCAATTTATTTTTCTTGTCAATTGTTCTTTTACTCTGTTCTCTCATAAGTGGTTCTAGATATCCCGTCTATTTGTTGTTTGATGAAAGAATTGTTTGAGCATATTCTTAGTACCGCGCATATCTAAAGGTCAACTTCTCTGTGAAGTTGACATCCAAAGCTGCCCCCTTTTGCTCAGCTGGCTCACACAGTTTTATTGGTTTCTTTCACATTTATGTAAGGATGATGGAAGTAACGTATAATCCAAAATGTTAAGGTGGGATGATATACCAGTGTGTTTTTAGGGCTATGACAAATTTTATGCCAGATGAAGTTGAGATTATTGAACATGTATCGTTATGTCTGCATATTTGTCTTTGTTTATGGAGCATCAAGCAGACACGTGCTTTCTTTGTATTGGTACCCATGAGAATGATTTCACCACATGCTGTGTCATTCCTTTCATCTCTTTCCCACATGCCAAATTTCAGACATGTTCAATGAAATAATTCCTTGATGATAAATTGACTTTGGTAATGATTATCCATAGATTTCTATGCAAGTGTAGTAAACTGCCAAAACAGAGTCTCAATTGTCTTATTTCCATTTCCTGGACTTGTCAGGGAGCCATCTGGGCGGAACATGAGGCAAATGCTTGCCTCTGTCATACTTCGTCTTCTTGGTAGTAGGGTTGTGCATGAAGATGCAGAGCTATCTTTCTATCCCTTGCAAAGCTTCCAATCCAAGAGGGAACTGGAGTTGCAATTGGAAGCTGCTTCTGCAGATTTATCTGGTGGAAGTCTCTTTGATCGGTTACTGTTGATCCTGCATGGGTTGTTAAGCAGCTCTCGGCCGAGCTGGCTGAAGTCAAGATCTGCTTCCAGCTCCAAGGCGGTCAATGAATTCAAGGACTTTGCTGGATTTGATCGTGAGTTGGTGGAGAGTTTGCAGGTTTGTTTTCTGAAACCTGTGTTATAATTGATTGCTTTGGTGATGTCAGTTATGGCTTTTAATGGAAGTAGCTACTCGTAAATGTCTATTTGTGACTAAACCCCCATGTGATTTCAGATGAACTATTGAATTTGATTGGATATCTAGTTGACATTTATTTTCTTATATTCCCAGCCATAAAAAGATGACCTGGAAAATTTCAATTATAGAGGGAATCCAAATCGGTATCTTGATACTGGTGAAATGTATTCAGGCGGAAAGGTGGTCTATCACCCAAGTAGAGTACCTGGCTCTCACTTTGTTCCATCTTTGTTTAAAAATCCTGTTTCTCCGCTGCACAAACCCATGACCTATCTTTACATTAGTGGGAGAACTACTGCTAGAGTACAAGGTCTTCCAGTTAACCTGTGAAATTTAACTTGATCGTCAAGTTTCATGTAGGGTTTAAAGTAGCAATCTAATTGACCAACATGAACTCATTTCATATACCTACCAAAACTGAAGGAGGAAAAAGCAAAACTCACTTGCTAGCCACTAATAAGATCCTATTATGTACTTTTTCTTAGTTATTTCAAGTGATTACAAATGCACAATCAAATTGGACAACAGTAAAGGTGTTCGATTCTGCATTTATAGGAGGTTGAGATGCCCTTTGATTCAAGAATCCCATAAAGGTATTGATGCAATATCTTGCATCTGTTAATGATATACTGATATCTTAATTTACTCATTAATGATTTCCCGTCATTTATTGGGGCTGGGTTTAAAAAATGTTAGAATGGGTGAGAACCTTTATTTTTGTTCTTTTCTCCAGAATCTTCAACCAAATTCTATTTCATTCTGCTCTCACCATCTTCAACCCACAAACTGAACCAAGTATCTGTCCCAAATTGGTCGGGGTAGTTTACGTAGATCCACAATCTCTTTTTATTTGTTTTGGGCTAAATTCAGAGGTTCTTAATACTGGATAATTTCCATTCACTTCAGCTCACATCGTTTGGTCTATCTTTTCTCTTCATCCTTGCAAAATACTTCAATTTTACCACTGTTTCTAGTTACCTACTTGTTAAAGAAAAAACGAAACAAATAAAGGATCATTGTTTCTCACCAGTATATCCATGTTAATGTTGGATTTGGCCTAAACATCTCATGATTTCTTGAAATCAAATAAAAAGAATTGAAAATAACTCAATGGTTGTTTTTTTTTGTCTATGGGTTATATGAAGATGTCAAGTAGAAGGGTATATAACCCAACACCCCTCTCCTTTTTTTGTTCTCATCATTCTGGAAGATATGTGGTCATTCTACTTGTCTCATATATATTTTCTGTGATTGCAGAATGATTTAGATCGTATGCAGCTTCCTGGCAAAATTCAATTGCGTATCCAATCTGCAATGCCAATTCTCTTACCTTCTGTCCGATGTCTCATCTCTTGCCAGCCACCACCTGTTCCCACAGCCGCTGTTGCTTCACTTCAACCCAGCATTGCAATTTCAGGGTTTTACAATGGAAGCAATGCTCAGAAAAATCCAGCTCCTTTGGCACGTTCTGCCAATAACATATCAACAAAGTCTAAGCCGCTGCCGCTGCCACTGCAACAGGATGGTGATATGGAGATTGATCCATGGACATTGTTGGAAGATGGTACTGGGTCAGGCCCATCTTCAAGCAACATTTCTGTGATTGGCAGCATTGACCATGCTAATCTTCGAGCTTCCAGCTGGCTTAAAGGGGCTGTTAGGGTGAGGCGGACAGACCTCACCTACATTGGGGCTGTGGATGATGACAGCTGATGTTAACTTCATTCTTGATTTTGGTCTTGGAGTGCGCAATCCCCAGGTAATTTAATGCTTTCACTAATCACACAGAATCGACATCAAGATTCCACCTCATTCCTGCCTTTTATGGCAAAGGGAGCAGTTGGGAGGGGTAATTTTAGTTCTTTCTTTGTTTTTTTTTTTTTTTTTTTTTTTTTTTTTTTTTTTTTTGGGGGGGGGGGGGCTGAGGTGCTTGTGGAAATAGTGAAAGTGTTGATGCTCCTGCACAGGCTGCTCCAACAGGTCTCAGGATCGCACAACTACTAACCTTTTGATCATCCACAATCTGGACTGTGTTCTCCAGGTGCAGTTCAGAGGATTGTTGTATATATAGAGATAATTGTTTTTACTTTGCCAATTGATCAGGGTAAATTACCCTCAAGAATGACCCGTAGCTTTTCATATGCGTCAAACTATTGTTGCACCTCCCTCTCTCTTCCCTGTTGTTTATGCATGAGTACCTGTATATTGTGGCATGTGCTTGATTACTACATTTGCATGCTCTGTGCTGTACAGTATATTATTTACTGAGTTATTAAAAGACTGCAGCTCATTTTTTGAAACCAGTTTTTATTTGCTGTTGATGTCCACCATGCATGTCAGGTCAGGAGGTTTCTGGATCAGGCTTTGGACTCTTATGCATAATTCACCTTTTTTTTTTATCTGATTGAGATCGGGACGATTGCTCTCTGAATTTACAATAGAATCTAAAATAGGATTTATATGTATTTGCCTTTTACCTCAATGAGATGGATAGTTTTGTTGTTCTGTTACTGATGATTATACCAGTGTTTTTTTTTATTTGTGTGCTGAGGAATCAGTTCTTCCGTTGTAGGGATGTATTTTTTTTTCCACGTGTGACTGGACTATTCGTGACCAACTGGTGTTATGTTCTGCTGTTCCAATTATACGTGGGACTTCTGGATTTTGTCTTTTCTATTGTGTAGCAGGACAGTTTACTGCCATGTATTCATTCCCTCTTGCGTAGCGCACATAACTTGGAGCCTGTGTTTTTCATGTTTATGTTGGAGCTTGTAATGCTTGCTATTCATGTGTCAGGTGGTTATTTATTGTATTTTTTTTGTTTCTTCTCCATATCCATGGTCCGACTATTTGTGTCATGCTCCCTTAAATTGTTGATCTCCCAGGGAAGTGCTTTAACAATTTCTCCAAAAGTTGTGTTGGTTTTTAGGTTTCCTAAAAACACGAACGAGATTGTATTTGCTCTGAAGGTTAATTGATCAAATTCATCCATCTTTTATTTTTGCCCGCTGTTGTACGGCCAGACCGACGACTGGCGCGGATGATTTTGCTGCGGAGTTTATCACTTTGTTTACAGGGCGATTCTTTCATCAGTTTTTTAGACTTGCATTTTACCAAGCTTTCTTGAACAGGGTGTTACTAGATAGATACTTAGATAGGTGGTTTGAGCTGTGACATGGATCAGGATAAATCTTTTTAATGTACAAAAAATATCGAGGTGAGTTAACTGGGATTAATTCAATTATATGATTGAAATTTACTGTCATGTATCCATTCCCCCTCGCGGAGCACAGAAACCTTGGATTTGGAGCCCTTGATTTACACGTTATGCTGGAGCTTGTAATGCTTGTTATTCATGTGTTAAGTGGTTATATGATCGCATTTTTATGTTTTCTTCTCCGCAGCATCCATGGTCCACCGATTTGTGGGTGCTATTGAAGTGCAATGATGCTCTATACATTGTTGATCTCCCAGGGAAGCGCTTTAACATTTTCTCCAAAAGAAGTTTGTTGATTCTTAAAAACACGAACTATATTGTATTTGCTTCGAAGGTAATCGATCAAATTCATCGATTTCTTTTTCTCCTCCCCCCTTGCTGTTGTACGGCGAGACCGAGGACTGATGTGTGAATTATCTCTTTGTTCAGAGTGCGATTCTTTCATTATTTTTCAGTCTTGAATTTTACCCAAGTTTACTTGAATAGAGCGTTATGGTATTTCTACTCATTCAGATCGTTCTCGTTTTCTTTTGGGCATCCAAGTTGAGATTTATACAGCCATCCTTGTTAGTGTGTCCCAGCATCTAACATTAGCATATTATTCTTAGAGTATCGCTATCGAATTGAAAAACATTTCGCGGCTTTTTCTGCGACGCTACCATGATGGAGCAAGACGACCTCGCCTCGCCTCGCCTCGCTTGCCTAAATGGGGAAAAAGTATCGAAACTTCTTTCTTTTCCTTTTGTTAATTATGCCAGATTATCTTCTATTTAATTGTTTTCTTGGCAGCTTTAATGCAAGAAAAAGGAAATGTCCCCTTCCCTGCTTTTTACGAACGCAGTTTTTCGTCGTTGCTTTGCAGATTTTTAGCAACTCGGCTTAAAGAAGAACACCCTCCCTGACAGCGTATTGTGGACTTGAAGGGTCCATATGACCCCGCACGCTTTCCTCTTATGAGGCCCAAGTGTTGATATTCACCATCTCTGGCCCACACATTCTCATTTGCCTGAGACGACTGCTGCTGTCAGGCTTCCTTCCCTGCATCAAGGTGATTCTTTCTACGATGTTCTCAAGTCTTGAGAAGATTTATACTTCTAGTAACTGAATGTTGAAAATTGTCGTCCTAAAAACTTGTCTTATATTCATGGGATTTTAATAGCATGTTAAGTATGTTTCGTTATTTTAATTTTTTTTTTTGCACCCATAGTCTCCTAAGTGAAAAGTAAAGGGATTCTTTCTTGTCCCCTTCTTTTATAATGGAATCTGAGAACAAACTCTCTATGATTTGCCCATCTCTGTTTTTTTGTTTTTGTTTTTTTTCCTGGAAACTGCAATATTACACTTACTTTCGGCAATTTACTAAATAATAAATTGATAGATTATCTATATTTATTCTGGAGAAAAATAAGATAGAAAGATAGACTTTTATTTTTATTTTTATTAATAATATTTTTATTAATAATGAGTGAAACTTCATAGCAGGATTTTTTGAAGAAATTTATATGAATGTTATCAAAATCGAATTGAATTAACAAATCAAATTAACCTGAATGAACTGATGAATTGATGATTTTTTTTAATTAAATAACTGACTTGTGTGAACTGAACTAAAATCAGGCTCCTCCCAAACCTTTGTGGCGCATGAAATAACACGTCATAATCCTGGTCCTATACTAGCACATCCATGCTCCGCCACTATTCCACTATCCTAGTTATTGTTTTAGCCTCTTCTGGTTCATAAGGTAAATTTCAAACCCCAATTAAAATTTTAACATATTATTGAGTTTTTATGGCAAAATATGTGTTATTTTGAATGATTTTGTGTATTGAGCTTTGTGTGTGCGCCCCATTAATTTTGTGCGTGAATGTTTGAATTTTTTGTGTGTTTAATTTTTTAGTATTATGTGTTTTGTGTATGAATTTACATCGTGAATGTGTATTTTAGTAGGAGTGTTTTCGTATATAAAAAAAATATAAAAATAATTATATCTATTGTGATTTTGTTTTTTGTTTTAAATTGTTTAGTTAAATATCAACATAAATTGGTGAGTTTAACAATACCCTTTTAGTTCATTTTTTTATCTTATAATAAACTGTTATTTTACTGGCAGGATCACTTTTAAAGTGACAATATATGATTTTAAAATATATAAAAAACCGTCATGTTTTTCTTGTTATTTTTATGTTTTTTTATATAATTTTTTAATATTATGATATATTATCCCTTATTACTATGAGTGGATCCGAGCTAGGTCAACTTGACTCCGCATAGGACTTGAGTAATGCCCTTGAGACTTATTTTGGATATAGTCAAAAGAGAGGGGGAAAATCTATATTTTCACCATTCATACGGGTATGACATTCATTTTAAAATCCTAAACTGAAAAATCTTCTTTTTAGGTATTAACATCAAAACTTTTCATAAATCGATGAAACTTCCTCTTTAGGGATTAATGTAGAATTTCTTCATAAATCAGATCTTCTTTTTAGGGATCAACATCAAAATATTTCTTTCATCAACAAAATCTCATCTTTAGGGATTAACATCAAAATATTTTATAAATTGGCAAAATCTTCTTTTAGGGATTAATGTCTAGATTTTTTTTCTAAATCGACGAAATCACCTATGTCTATGGATTAACATCAAATGATTTCTTTTTTTTACAATCAATAGCATGTGTGGAATAAGATTAGAAGAAAACACATAGTAAAAATAGCTTTATGTTTAAAAGGATATGATAAAGGTGACGCCAATCATTTTTTAAGCATAATTAACACAGTAGCTAAACCTCTCAGACCAATGTTAATTTTAAAATTTCTAATTTTCTTTAATTAGTATGTGACAACTTTATTATTTTTATTTTCTTGTTTAATTTCAAAGAGTTGTATTTATCATGGTGTGACAATGCTGTCGGCGTCTTTCCTTAAAACAATGCTTTAAGATTTTTATAATATCCTTTTTGGCCCTTTTAGTTTGATGATTATGCGTTTCAGTCCAAAACTTCATTTTCTTTACATATCGGTCTTTAAGAGAGAAGGATGAGAGAGAGGGTTGACTAAAAATGATGGAAGGAGACAATATTCGTTGACGAGATTCCATTAACAAAACAAAAATCAATTTTGATTTCAAAGTCTTTCTCTTGACAAGGGGAATGCCATTTTTAATGGTTTAAGCATGCTGGACCACCTAGGCCAGGCCTGTTCGCTTGCCTTTTTTATCGCCTTTTAAAAAACAATTCATTCAACTGTTTTCTTACGAGTCCCAATATTTTTTTTATTATATTGTTAAATAAAAAAAGTTTTTTTTAAAAAATATTATTAAACCCATTCTAGTTCATGAGTCGAGTCGTGAGTTTAGTAAGTTAACTTAGGTTAATCTAGGATGTTTTTGTGTCAACATTGAAAAACAAAAGATTTCATCTTGGTTTTCTTAAGTGAAATTGGGTTTTATTTGTTGTCCAAGTCATTTGGAGTAATTGAAAACACAATTTAGATAAATAGTCAGGTTAGGTTAAAAAATTTTAAAATAAACTTGCTGGGTTGGATCTAACGACACCTTCAAAAAAATTCCCTCAACAACACACAAGTATTTTATTATTCTTATGAATTATACAATCACTTCAAAATTATTAGAATGTATTTTTTACATAAAACTTGCTTTTTCAATAATTATATAATATTGTCTATAAAATAAATATTATGGTAAACAAATAATTTAATCTTGTAATGTAAAAAAAAAAACCTGAACCAATTTTTTATAATTTTTAAAGTATACATTAAATTTTAAGTTTACTTATTTTTTTGCTGGTAAAAAAGACGTTAATGACGTTTATGCAATTTTGTTTTTTTTTTTTGCCACGTAAAAGAAACTTCTGTTCTAACTTCTAACTAACTAACTAGTTAAATTTCCTACGAGTAACGCAGGAGGGAGGGATGGTGGTTGCTGGTCACTACGTAACGCGGGAAAGAGTGAGTTGTTAGCTCTTAGCTGAGTAGGAGTCTTGGAGAGAGAAGAATAACGGGGTCGTTAGATGCGCCCATACGTGTGGCCAGCGACTGTGTTGATAGCCCCTTTCTCTGTTACCCCGTTTAGCATTGTATAACAGTATTTTTAAAAAATTTATTTTATTTTTAGTTTTAATATAATTTTTTTTATATATTTTTAAATTGTTTAACATCGATATTTTTAAATTAGTTTACAAACTTCAATTTCTTTGAATCTAGTTTTGGGCTCATCAATTTCTTTAAACCTTAAGCTGGTTCTTGATCTTCAATACCAAATTCTCTGAGTGCTCTGCTCTGCATGTGTTAAGAAAAAAAAAAAATCAAGAATCCACCAGAATTCTATGTTTCTTTCTTGATATATTTTTTTTTTAAATATATCTTTCTTGATGAAGTTGTGTGTGGAATGTGAAGGATTATTCAGGTACAATGGATAATGAGAAGGGAGAGAGTAGTGGTGGTGATAATGCTGGAGCTAATGATGGCACAAGGAAGAAACTGTCTCAAGATGGAGCTGAAGCACTAAAGGAGTGCCTGGAGGAAAACAAAGGGGACCATAACAAATGCAAATCCAAGATTGATGCTTTGGAATCTTCTTCTGCTCCAAGAAAACGACCCTTGCTACCTTTAATACTCAAGAGTGATTCATTGACTGATGTTCAAAACAGGGTAGTAGTTGTAACCCACTAAAAATCATTAGCATGGCTTTTTTTGGAATCTTTTGTTGATATCACTAATGAAAAGTATGAGAGTTGCCTGAATTGCTGACTAGTGACCGCTATTGTATAGATGATGAGGCAACGATTTGGGTTTGATTGCTCCTGCTTTCCTTATCCTCTGTTGTTCTACTTTATCAATTGATGTTTGAAAAAGTCCTTTTCTTTCTAGTTCAATTTTGTATGTGGGGAAAGAATTGTGGATTGAAACTGAATCACGCGATAACAAAAATTCTTGAGGAAATTAGCTTAAGTGGATGCAGAATGTACAAATCTTGCTCAAAAGATCTCTTCACCTATGCAGAAGATATTTCCTATGTAAGAACTACTACCTTCAACCTGTTACACACAAAAGTAAATGAAATTTCCTAGATTCCTCACAAGGCTTATGCATTACAGAAAGTAGGATAGTGATCCGAGAGAGAGCACCTTGATTAAGATATGTTATCTATCACTGATGTTTGAACTCTGGTTCCTATTGTTCTTGGTTCCTATCTACGAAAAGAACATCTTCGATCCAAGCAACAATGTTGAATGCTAAGCCTTCTAAAACTCTTGAGTAGCTCTCTAGGATTGCTTGTCCCACATCCTGCAATATTTATCTTTCCATTTACCCCTGTTGAAAAAATAAATAAATTTGATATTTTGCAGTGAGATTAATGATTGCAAAACTTGCCTGATTGTACTGGATTTTGCAAGTGTCCAAGGATGTCTGTGAAAGTTCGGGGTATCTCTGCTTCAGGCAAAATAGCAAGGTCTCGGCCCTTTCTGCTAGAATATGATTTTTATCTGTTCGATCAATGTCAGACATGAGATCTTTCACCATGTTCCAAGAGGATTTTGAATGGCTTAGGCATGCTTTGCGTCTCCATGTGTACATTGAAGCTTCAACTCGGTCTGCAAGCTCAAGTGCTTCATGTTCTGATGCTAAGTTGAGACAGTCAAGAAGATGTCCTGGGGAGAATTTGTCCGCTGCATACAGGTAGCGGTAAATTGTGTCCCCCAGGCTCGCTCTTCCGCTCTGAAAGAAAAAACATTTTGATATAACATACTGTCAATATCAAGAAACTCGATAGGACATGTCTTTGCTATTCTATAAAATTTCATAGTGCTTTTAGAAAATGGAACCTAGTTATCATTACTCCCAGGCTTTAGAAATTTAGAATCACTACATTTTTGTAAAGTAATTCGAACAGCAAGGAGGCTAACCTTGGGAAGAGATGCTATGTATGTCTCTGGAATTTCCATCTCAGCAAGAATACTACTGTTAATGGCCATGGAAGCTTTGTGAATTTGATATGCACAGTCACGTTTGTGTCGCAAGTGCTTCCTCGACTTCTCAGAGAGGCCATCAGAGGGAACACATGGGACTGGCACCCACCATTTCTCTTCTTTACGCTGGACAATAACTCTCCGAAACGAGCCTGAACGAGTTGAATTTGATGACATGCTTCCTTGTTCTGCATACCAAAACTCTGTATCTTGGAAACTATCCAGTACTTCCTGTCAAATAAAACCCAAGTTATAACGAACTTGTATATATGACACTGTAATGAAAACAGAGATGTTCTAATTCTTGCAAATGAATGCTTTCCTTACCATGAGCATTGCGTCAAGCTTTCTTAATGCCGGAAGGTTGATATGAATATCTAATCTTGGTCTACTTTCCATCACCTGAAAGACCAATCAATCATGTTAGAAATAGGAGAATTCAAAAGCCTGTTTGAAATTTGGTTGATAGCTAACAAAACTTTCACCTCAAGAGCTGTTCCGTCTTGTAAATTCTGAGACTTGGGGATAAATTCTACTATGTAATCACATACAGAAAGCAGGCAATCCATTTCTCTCTTCCACATCGATTTCTTCTCAGGTTTTAATGGCTCTAATCTCAAATTTTGCCCAAACACAGTTGCTGAAGAAAGTATCAAAGATAAGCAATGACAGAGAACTGGATAACGGGAAGAAAGAACATTAATTTTTTTTTTTAATAAATCAAGTTGATGTGTATGTGTTATGCATACCGTAGAGATTTGTTATGGCGTTTGATATAGTAACAGCTGTGCAGACACCTTTGCCACTCCCTGACATGTCTTCACCAAGCAAAAGCTTTGAAAATCTTTCTTTCATCATCTCAAGTTCTGCCAAAATTGTGCAAAAATTGTGTTACCATCTTACTCATCACATGAACAATTTTTTCAGCAAAAAGGCACAAATTATCTTATGTAACCCCACCCAAGTCAACAGATTCTTGATCATCCAACTTGTCATCCGCAACTTGCTTCTGTTGCTTCATTTCTAGTCTTCTAAGCATAGCCTGATGTTGTGCTCCAGATTTGGTTACTGGCCACTGAGAAGGAGAAGGTTCACTTGAATAGCTGTTATCATCTATGGGATCAGAAAAGGCTGAGGTCTCTGAATAAGTCCTGCCGAACATGAATGAATCACCACTCATTGTTGAGTACACTGGAGTTTCCACGGCTGGGTGATCATTTTGATCCAAGGAAGAAGGTGAAGGTTGATAACCGGGATCCGAAACTTCGTCAAAACTCGACGAATTATCCATTTAAAGATTAAGACTTGTGGCCTACTTGATCAGAAATCTGCAAGATAATCATGAAAGTGTAAGAAATTTGGTTAGTGGGCTCTAGATCTTAGGACTTCTTTTGATCATCAACAAAACAAAACTCACCGGTGGGGTATCTAGGAATGCTCAGCTCAAATCCCATACTTTCACCCGGGACTTGGCTTAAAATGCAGAATTTATGTTTGAGAGAAGAAGAAAAAAGGATCACAAAGAAAAAAAGAAAAGAAAAGGAACTGTTCTCCTTTCCTGCTACAAAAAGCAAAAGGGCTTAGTAACAAGTCGTTATTGTTATCAGAAAATGTAATAATGCACTGAATTTTCTGCAACACTTGTAACTAAAGGCAGTCTTTGATAGGTTTCTTTGTTTTTTTTGTTTCCCTTAGAATTGAACCAACAGAAATTTGAAAATTCGAAGACAACGGCAGGTATGTTATAAAAGCAACGGTCTAATGACATTCTTTTCCTTTAAACTTACCTTTAATAGGGCAGATTTGAATTTTGTAACAGTTGACGACACTCGCTAGCTAGTAAGCTGAATATTGTTGATGACCGTTTGAAACAGTTCCCTCCTTCCTATGATTCTCTTCTCTTGATTCCCCGTAGCCTTTTCTTTCCAAAAGAAACACTATCTTTAGACAAGCACTCATGACCCTATAATCATGCATAAAAGATGAAAAAAACAAAAATACCGGCCGTTTGATTGTTGTGTTTGGTGATATGAGATCAAGAAAGACGGGGAGTTGCAGAAATGACTGTGTTTTTCTCAAAGAAAGAATCAATAATGGATAGAAAAAGCAGAGGCTGTTGGTCTTGCTGTTGAAGGGATCATATGATAGAACATGCAAAGTACATCTTAGTTGGACATGAACATTTATGGGTTTGTGGTGTGTAATAATAGGGCTGCTGAATACAAAATGAATAATAAAATTGTTTAAGAGAATCTCAACGAATAATTTTGGGTTATTTTAATGGGGAGTCTGCCATCTTGAGATGTAGGAAATGCCAGGATGAATTATGATTTGATTAATTCACATTATAATGCTTGTTATTATGGACATAATTCGTCAATGAAGACCCTTTTTTAGAATGCGATTGAGACCATTTGTTGGGCAATCAGAGTATATTTCATTTCCTTTTATAAGAATTCCATTAAACTACATGTCCAGTGATTAAGTATGCCAACCAAACTCCTTCTAGACAAAAAAACAAAGAAGGTATGCCACCAAATTCGTAGTTCATTGCGAAATGAAATTTTAAACTCTTTCCTTTTGTTTATCTTGATGGAAATGGGAAATAGTTGTTTTTTTTTTTAATTTTTTGGAAGAGGGGCCTTGACAATATACCATTGGATTATATATATTATGACGAGGTCGGATAAAAACTTCACACATAAATGAATTTTTCCTGGTTGAGTTCTAGGCATGAGTTGTTCCTATAAAAATAAGTTTCTCATTGAAGGAGTAGTTCTTTGATACTTAAATTAGTATCTGTATGTAAAAAAGAAGATAATGTATAAAAAAAGAAAGTAAAAGTATCATAATGTATGTATCTGGGTGTGGCTCTAGAAAAAATCAACCCTGGCTTGGTGAGACCAAGTGTGTTTACACACAAAATTTATCTATGGAGGAGAAAATCATGTCATTGGCTAATCAAGGTGGCTCATTTGTTGGTGCAAGTTGTCTTGGGTTTTGGTTCGTGATTGGAGGAGAAGGTGGTGTGCTAGTGTGACTAGATATACTTTTTTTTATTGGTCTTCATGTGGGTTGGTAAGTGTCTTGTAGGTATTATAGCTGAAAGCTAACTATTGGTGATAAAATAAGATGTTTGTCCTACAATAATTTTTTGTGTATGACAAAAAAATTGTGTGTGCTACACATAAAATTATTGATATCCACGAAAAATATGAGAGAAAAAAACAGAGATAAAATATAAAAAGAGAAAGAAAAGCAGGTTAGTCGCAGGCCAGGTTAGACACATGCATATCTATAGAATGTTGTAGGAAAAACTTTGCACATATCATCAGTTTCTTGTGTAATAAGATCTAGGATGTTTCTCACATTTTATATGTGCTCTCGAGGATCTGTGAGCCCCCTGTAGTTTTCTCACATTTTATATCTAGGATGTTTCTTTTGTTGAAACATAGTCTCCAGAGAGTCGAGTGTATGGGATTCTGTAACAAAGTGGAGATTCTTCGACTAAGATATGTTTAGGAGCTCCTAGAGTTATAGATCTCATTATATGCTTATGCTTTTTTCTAGTCTGTGAGGGAGACTTAGATGGGGATCAACAGTGATTAAATCATTTAGAGCATCTCATGTGATAATGATGTGTGTAACTCATTTTAGGAGTAGCAGTGCAAGCGTTATTCACATGCATGTCATTCTACCTTGTCTCTTTAAGGAGTTGGAATTGTATTTATGCATTTGGTACATATATGATAGCTTGTTGTTATGTAGAAGAAATAGTACAAAGATGTATTTACATTGTTGCAACAACATCATTGAGCATATGTCCTTGATGGAAGAGATGTTAGAGACCTAAAGAAGTTTAAGTCACTGTGGTGGGGAGATCAATCACTCTCCCCTGTACTAGAGTCCCGTTAACTATAAAAAGAGTTGTTGGTGAAAGGTAAAAGGAATGAACAAACATTTTATTTAGGTTTTCCACAAACAATACTACTAGTGAAGTTAAAGAAAAACTTTAACACATAAATAGATTTTTCCTGGCCGAGTTATGCGTTTAAGTTGTTTTTTTAAAAATAAATCCCTTGATTAATGAGGAATTATCCCATATTTAAGTTAGTATATGTACGTACAGGAAAAGATAATGTATAGAAAAGAAAAGTGAAAATACCATAATTTGTGAATTTGGGTGTGGCTTTAGAAAAACTTGCCCCCTGCTTAGTGAAACAGGAGTATTTATTCATGAAATTTCTTCATGGAAAAGAAAATCACATCATGGGCCAACCAAGGTGGCTCAGCTGTCCGTGTGAGTTGCCATGAGTTCTTGTAAGTGATTGGAGAACAAGTTACTGTGACAGTGTGACTTGATATATTTATTTTTATTGGCATGGATGTCTGGTAGGCGTAGCAAAAAGATAGCTATCGATAATAGAATACAACGTTTATCCTGCAATAGTTTTATACGTGCGAGATAGAAAAATTATGTACGCTACACATGAAATTACCAGTGCCGAGGAAGGAAGTGAGAGAAAAATATGGAGAGAGGAAGAGAAGAATGGGTTGGTGGGCGGCCAATTGGCCTAGTAGCCTAAAGGGGCGGCCAGGCCTCGCTACCAATCATTTTGGTAGTTAAAGGGGCTACCAGCAGGGCTGTCTAGGCCTAGAACAACTCAACGTTTTTTTTTTTTTTTTTTAAATTTGAAAAATGATTTTTATTTTGTTTAGTTTTGTACCATCATGTTCCGACAATTTTTTCTTAATTTTGTCAATATAAACCATTTTTCAAATGTGGAGAGTGAGAAAAAAAAATCATATGATCATGCAAGACAATTCGTTCATTTAATTAAAAAAGAAAAGAAAAGGAGAAGGGAAGGGAAGAAGAAGAAAGGACAGCTTGTTCTTTCATCATTTTGGGTGGTAAGGATTATAAATCTGCATGTGAGCTAGAAGCTAGAAGCTAGAAGCTAGAAGCCATCAGATGCTGGCAGAGTCTCCATCACCTAAAATCCATGTTTAATATTTCCCCACCACCATTTTTGGCTACATAAAAATTTGAAAGCCTAAAATATCCAAACCCTAAATTTTATTTTTCTCTTGGTTGATGAACCTTTAAACTCATCCTCACACTCGAGAATCTCTCTTTGTTTCTCCAAGTTGGTAGGACCAGAAAGTCAAATTGGAAATGAAACTTGGCAGCACTTTCATCATCAATTCAATAGCCAATTTAAAACCTGGGAATTATTAGTACACGAGTAACTGAACTTCATTTCTTAAGGGGAAAAAAAAAACATAGAAGAAGAACATGCAACTCTTGGTTGAATACGTTAGAATAGTTGTTGGCTTGGTCGGGGGTTAGCTTAGAAGACATGTGGAATACATTAGCCTTCGTAAATAACTGAAGAACTCTCCCTATCAGTCCAAAAGAAAACTCATGCCAATCTGTAAAGAAACCCATTTCCTCAAAACATTATTCAGATGAAACACAGAAATCCTCGGAGGGGTCTTGACTCCCGAGACAGACGTGCATCCCATTTCGCAAATGTGTTGCATGTTCTTTTAATTTGGCCCATGAATGTGTCATGGGGATTGCAAAGAAATATAATCACAATATTATCAGGTCAAATATTTCTTTATTAAGCAAACGCACGAACTTACTTTTAAGATGCAAAACAAGTAGCCTACCTGTCCATACACAATTACCAGGAAAAAAAAAAAAACAAGAAGAAAGGGTTCCTAAGCAAATCTGACCAATGTCCATTCAGCTGTTGGACAGACGCAAGCTCCAGTCTTGGGTCCTGTTGCCCATTGTCACCAATAGAACGACAAACAGAAACTAACTATTCAAAAGATTTTGAGCTGGCCACATATGTAACACGGGGAGAGAACCCTGAAACCTGACGTTGCTCGCTTATAAATCAATATATGGCAGCTACAATGAGGAACATAATCTGATAATTTTCTAAATGAATTTCAAGCAGGGAAACATTTCCCAAATTGATAACCAAAATATGATCCAAATCCCACAGGTTCAATTCATCTTACTCATTTCGCAACCAAGTTATTCCTAGGATTACAATTCAGGATTATGATCCATCTTATTCCTCCTCTGTCTTATTTTTAGTACTCCTCTGACTATGATAAGGCCACAACTTCCACCATGAGAATTTCCAGAGATTTATAATGGATCTGCATATCAGTTGTCTTGGTTCATTCACCTGTGCAAGGAATGTCCTCTCTGGGAGCACTTCTGTCTGCAAAAAACGGTGATTTTGCGTAATTTCAGTGATCTAATCCGCTAATGCCTACAATAGAAACTAAAGGATGTCAAATAACAATGTTTGCTTACGTTGGCAATGAATTTGAGTCCAATCTTTATCTCTCCTTTGTAGGTGTCATCTTCAAGCAACACATTATATGGAGCTGGCATCATTTCTAGAATTCCTCTGTTAACCCCCTCATCTATTATTCCTCCAAGGTAAATTCTAAATCACAGATAACACGTAAATTAAAAAAACAAATCAAAATAAAATCATAAGAAGACAAACTGGTCAGTGGATTGAGACAAGTCTCTGCAATATCACTACACCCACGAGAAAATACTATTTGATGAAATTCCTCGTTGCCATTACTTTTGGCTGCTAGAAAACCACCCTGGCATAGTTTCCGCTACAAATCTTATCTATCATTCCTCAGAATGAAAGTTTCATTCACAATTTATGCAGATATACACTGTCAAGCTTCAAAGGAGGAAAAGCATACATATGATAGTTGATTTAGCCATTTACGAATGATATTGTTCCATGTGAAAATTAGAAGTTGTTAGGTTCGTTATGTGTCTACTTTGCGTTACATGATCCCCTAAAGGGCAAGGAGCGTGAAATTTTTTAGATAAAACAAAAACAAAAAATCATGCAATATTAAGCTTCTAGAAAAAAATAAGGGCAAGAATGACTTCTAGACGTTACATGGTTTCACCGACAAATCCACCATCAGTGAAGAATTCCTGGTCCATGATTCTGAATTTTAGATGGGTCAACTGTTTCCAATCAGTTAATGGGAAGTCAAACCTGAATTTCTCATTCCACCATGTTTTTTCATCTTTGCCTGAGTCATGAAACTGAGTTACTAAGGTACTTGAACAAACTAGCCGTAGGAGCTCAAGATATCAACCTAGTAAATTGAAAGGCAGGGTGTGAACCTGATGATGCTTTGCTTTTGTGCACGTGAGATCCACATTGTATGATGACATGATAGACTGGTGGACCTGTAACCAAGGCGAAACTCAAATGTTAATGGGCTCAAATCAGGTCAAAATGAAAGAAGGCATATGCAAAAAACTTCAACGGGTGCGGCGGCATACAGAACCACAAGCAAACATCACACTTTATGTGGTCTATATATAGCTCGGAGAGGGAGAGTTACCGATGAGATTTGTGTGCTTCATGCCTTTAGCATGAACAAGAAGCACTTCAAGGATTCCTCTCTTCATCTGTGTACTGGTACTCCCTTTGTGAGTGTTGGTGTGAGATTGCATCTGTATGTGCTTGTCCAATATAGAGAAACCGTGTGCTTTCATTTATAAGAAGATGCTCCTGCTGCTGCATTTGGTGCAAGAATTAGTAACAGTGGCAGTTTCAAAGCTCTTTTAACGCAACATATGCATTAAATTAATTAAGTTACGTAGTTCACTAAGAAGGAATTCAATGTAAATAAGTAACCAAAGCTGTTTTAAATGAATCCCAGAATCAATGGGCCTCGAAGCAATGAAATATTGAGTTACAAAGATTTCTATACGATGACTGTTATGATGAACAGCACTTTGTAGCATGGGAGCAGAGTGAAACTATAGCCTAACATGGTTCAAACTTTACATCTGTGGTCTAACATTGAACTTCCAGAGGTCTTCTTACCCATCATACGGTTTAATTAACTTCAAAGTTCGATTGCATGCTCTTCAACTTAACCAAATTTATATTTTGTGTGATGGGTAACAAGTAGATTTTTAAGTTTTGTTCTACGAGAAGACTAGCACCATGAATTAAACAATCAGGGTGTATAAAAAACAGCAACTTAACTGTCATCCCTTGACAATTATGAACCATGTGATGCATAGGGTGTGAGATTGATGAATTGGAAATAACGTGTAGACAACAATCATAGGATGCGAAAAACTCTTTATCAGCAGCCTATTAATCTCTTTCCCTAGACACAACTCACCAAGATCAGTTCAAGCGGACAAAGGACAGGACTAAAACACTAACATCGATCCTTAGCCCCCACACTGTAACTCAGCATTTCTCCTGAAGCAATCAATACCTTCCCTATACTTCCCATTCTTAACAAAAATCGAAGCCATCGCACTCCACAACACAACATCATCTTTATGTTCTACTTGATCAAATAATGTAAGAGCAACGCCATCAGAAGCTAAATAAACCCAAGTGAAACAGTCAAGACCTGAACTTCAAGCTCGAAACCACATTGAATCACAAAACCAAGAGATAACCTTATTTTGTTTTTACTACTAAATAAACATAAAGTAGCAATTACACTAACTAAAGTCACTAAATTTGGCCTGGGAGAGGGTTTTGACAAGAAGTACTGTGAATCAGAATTCAGGAATTGCCATGGTTATCTGAGGATTGTAAACTACACACCTCCGAAAGTTTGGTAGACGAGTTGAGGGACTTGGAATGCATACAGACATGAGCTGTGTGACCATTGTATACCAAGATGAAGTTGGTGGACTGCAGGTGGAATCTAAGGAAGGGAAATTGATGGATACAAGTCCATGTGAGCAAACTTTGGTGGTAAACATGTACATAAATAGGAGATATGCTGCCAGCTTGAAGCAACGACAAATTAAGATCATCAGAACACCGAGTCATTTTTGAAGAAACCAGTTAACGGTCTTTATCTAGCCTTTTCTTGGTGTTTTGAGGATGAGAAGGTAATCTTGGCACCAAGTGAAGTAGTAGGAGAAGGAAACGTGAGGATCTATGAACCATTTGTTTGTTCGGATTATTTGGAGTTTATAGAGAGCAGCGAGAGAGGGAAGTTTGAGAAGGTTGGCTTCACTGTTAAGCATTTTGCTCGTATTACTCTCTGAAAGTCATGGCTGGAAAATCCAATTTCAAATTTTTCCCCGTGTATTTGGTCATATTGTTTGTAATCTTCAATCTTTAAAAAGTTAAGCTATTAAAGTTCGTGGTTTATGTCAGAAAATCTCTAGAAATTGCATTTCTTAACTCTTACGCTCTAAGTTAATGAATGGTTTATGTCAGAAATCTCTAGAAATTGCATTTCTTAACTCTTACGCTCTAAGTTAATGAATGGTTTGTCTTGAAGGATTTCGAGTTGAAGGGGAAGAAGAAAACAGAACAAGGATTAGTCGGGTTTGAGAGCATTGACCTGAGGTTGTACAGTTGGAGTTTCAACTTCCAAATTATGTGTTTGTGTATTATATAATTCTTGTATTTATGTGCCTATGAATAAATGGAGATGTAATAATAGCCAACTCCAAAAGAATCTAGAATTTTTCTTTGTTTTAATGGATTTGTTCTTCCCAGGTCATCAGGATATCCAACCTATGCCTTCAAGATCAATTAGTTGAGAAATAACTGGCAGGATTGCCTTAAATTCCATAAAAATTTGGTCATCTAACATCACAATGTTTCTTTATGACATCAACAGATTAGTGTCAGAAGAGACAATGCAATTAGTCATTCTAAACCCAAACCCCACTCTGATCTTTCTATAAATGAGTGGCCGAATATGCTTTTCTTCACCCTTGAAATCATGACCTTCCTCTCCAAGCAAGAGAATGTACATTGCATCATTTTTTAATACAGGCATATTGTTATAGTTTATGGATCTTTTATAGGTTAATTACATCCTGTTTTAAAGTATATCTAAGATATTTTCAATTTTAGCATACTTAAGAATTCTAATTATAGCATTAGTCGAAGGTTTTATGTGCTTGTCCCTCTTGTACATTAATATATTTCAAATCGCTATTAAATGTTATAGAATAATATAAATCATATTTTAAAACTTAACCTTACAGCTTAAATTATTGAGTCAAGATAATTCTTTGACATGATATCATAACTTTGATGACTAAGTGGTCACAAATTCGAATCTTACCATCCTCATTTATTTAATAAAAATTAAGCACAAGGTAGTATTAACATGTACAAGTTTCAAGTTTAAAGGGCTTTGGGGGTATATTAGAGAATAATATAAATCATATTTTGAGATCTCATATAATAGCTTAAGCTATTAGGTTGAGATGGTTCTTTGACATGGTATCAGAGCCTTAATGACCAAGCGGTTACGAGTTTGATTCTCACCATCCCTATTTATTTGATAAAAATTAAGCACAAGGTAGTATGAGTCTATACAAGTTTCAAGTTCAAAGAGCTTTTACTTGAGGGAGTATATTGGAAAATAATATAAATTATATCTTGAAACCTCACCTAACAGTTAAGCTATTAGATTAAGATGATTTTTTGATATTAAGATGTGCAAGGGTTAAAGATTTTTTGATACATGACGAGATTTCTTCGAGTGTGATTTGGGGTAAGAATCACTCGGATTCGGCAGGCTTTTCAAATTCTTTAGGACTTGTGATGGACCTGAAGAAGCAGCAGCGCACAAAAAGAAGGGTATCTTTCAAAACAGCACTTGATTGAAAAGAGATTCAAAACGGTAGATAAATTACATTGAGGGACCATCACTCCTATCAAGTCACAAGTTGAGCTAATTAGCTAGCACTGCAGTTGAACATTTAATAATGGAGAAAAAGTTAAGGACATTGAAGTTATGCAATTACGAGTTCATGCAGTTACTGCTACATGTTACATGAGAATCTAAGAACTAATCTCTACTGAATGGAGAAATCTTTCAAGTGCCGGTTGATAAGTTGATAAATGACGACTCAAGTCCTGCCGACAGTTTTCCGAAGTGCTTGTTTGATCATCCGTTCTGGTGAAACTGGCGCTGCCCCTCTAAACTGAAACCAAGTTTACAAGAATTGAGCATTTTGCCGACAAAAAAAGGGCATTAGTGTATGTATTTGGAAACAATTTCAATGACCATGACTTCTTCTAGAGGCTATATCATTCTTATAAAGGTAATAATATAATTTCAGCTTTTAATACATATTAGACATCATATTTAGTCTAATCAGAAGTCATTGCACCTCTAATTTCTTACCTGCGGATTTCTAATGCATCTGACAAACAAAAGATATGTAGAAAAGGCAGTAACAGGGTTGATCTTCAGCACAAACCTTAGATTTCAGGGTCAACGTGAAAATGCCATCAAGAGTGGATGAATGAACCGAAAGCACATCCAACTGCCGTTTGTTGGCTTCATCCAAGATATCGAGCAACATGTACTCCCTGTAAGGACATCTCATCTCGATGAGAATCTCCTTCTCTTTCATGCATACTTTCAGATCTACGGGCATGCCATCCTTGGGAGCAACCTCATCAAGCTCTAGTTCAGCTTCATCAATGTCATGGGCCTTCCTCTTGTTTATCCAAGGCTTCTTGATGCCATGGTTATCTGATGTCCGGTCTACCATGCCCATGTAACTCCTGGATCTTGCCTCATAAACTGTCGAGCCTGTGCAAGATTCCAGTTCTGCTACTCTTGACTCAAGCTGTCTCGGGTAATTAATGGTGTCGCTGAGGATTGATGCTTTGTCAATCTGTACAAGTATGATCAAGTTTTTTAATGTACAGCATCATTAGAAATTCAAGGATCAGAATAATGAACTTCTTAGAAATAATATTATCTCAGAGCCAGTTTACAAAATTTAGCAGAAAATTTGTCGAGGAGGAAAGATAGAGGTAAATGCTTTGAAGGCTATTTACGAAAGCTAGTAAAAAACCAGTAGAGCATACATCTAGTTAGAGGTTGACGAATTGGAAATTCAAGGATCAGAATAATGAACTTCTCAGAAATAATATTATCTCAGAGCCAGTTTAAAAAATTTAGCAGAAAATTTGTTGAGGAGAAAAGGTAGAGGTAAATGCTTTGAAGGCTATTTACAAAAACTAGCAAAAAACCAGTAAAGCATGCATCTAGCTAGAGGTTGACGACTGTTTTCCACTTCTCCAAAAATGTATTAACATTTTTCACGGTAAGATAAGTCTGAAGAATTATGAAATCTCCGGTTACTATCAAAATCTCCATAATAACAGGATTTCCAACAAAGGCAATGAAATTACCTCATTAATAGAAGCAACTATTGACTCGAGTGCTCGATATTTTTCTTTCTCTTTTTGTTTTTCTGATTCAAAATGCAACTTGCATGTTTCACAGCCTTCCAAATTCTCGAGGCAATCTTTTCCTGCATTTTCCTTGTCAGACCTAATAGAGTGACCACCATGCATCAAAGGTGCTGCAAATAAAATCCTTTTCAACATCTTCTGTTGTATTCGTGGTTTATAGCCATCAGCTGCTCCTTTCTTCCAACCAACAAAACTTGATTTGTAATCACCACTTTGGAAACATGGATTTTCGATCAACTGACTTGAGCTTTTCAGAATAACAAATGCAGTTCTTCTGTAGTGCAAGTCATCATCAGCTCCAGGATCTAAGGAGCTCAATTTTGTGTGGTTTCCTTCTTGAAGTACTTTCAATTGCAGGTGGGATATGTTTTTGCCCTTGGAAGAGGGTAGAACCTTTCCTTGCTTCACAAAAACCTCTGATATGCAATCACTTGAATCCATAGAATCTCTAACATCATCGCTGAATTCATCATCCATGGAATGCCAACTTTGAACTTGAGATGCTCCTTCCTTTAAATCTTCAAGCATGAAGGAGTCTTCAGTCACCAGATTGTGCTCATAGCCATTTGAGAAATCATCAGGAGAGTTCCTGTTGAATTCTTCACACACATTTCCATGTAAGTAGTTAATTCCCTCCTGCTCAGATTCTATATCTTCTGTTGGGGTGTACAGATTCTCCAAAGCCAATGTATCAACTATCTCATGGCTGATCCTGGTAGACATTGGGTCTTTATCATCATCCTTGTTATGAGCAGCAGAGAACGATTTCTCAGAGCAAACAGGCTTTGAGAAGTCTAATAAGGAGGCTTTGATATGCTGAATGAGACCGGGGTCTTCTGTGACCTTGAAATAAGTCAAAAGGAGAAGCAAGAGCACAATTAAGGCCTTTACAAACCGTTCCATTACATTTATGGTTTATACATATATTCTGAATTAGAAAGTCATTGATCTATTTTCAAGGCAGGGAATTACCAGCTCAGTCACACCTAGCTCTATTACTCCCTCAAGATAGGGAAAACACACCACAGTCTGCAAAATTGAAGTCACAAGCCAGGCGATGTCAGAGCAGAAAGATAACAGATGTGATTGGGCTATGGGTGTTGAACTTTTAAGCAGGTAAATGATATTTTTTAAAAATCCCCGTTAAGGTAAATAGCTTTCTCCTTAAGTTAGCATGAAAAGTAGTGAATGGAGAGTAATATTGAAGAAGAGGGAAAAATTATTATATGCCAGCATGGTGCAACATTGCTTCTTTAAAGTTCATGCTTCAGAAAACATATAGCAGGCTTGAGATTGGCATATCTTATGACTCAAATCTTATTTCAGTAACATGTAAAAAGAAAGCATAACAATGTGAAGTGGCCAGAGAGAAAAGGTCGATGCAGGGAGATGTACGTGTGAGTGTCTGCATAGCATTAGAATTTAGTATCTTCCGTGCAAAGGCCAACGCAGGGGCATGCATGTGTAAGCGTGTCCATGGCATTCACATCATGCATTCATATACAAATAGACCTTCTTACCTGAATTGATGCGCTCTAAGGGCAGTGATGGTCCAGTCACAGAGAGAACATAACATAGAAAAACAGAAGTCAGATTTCCCTCATGGCATGTAAGATATCACAGCTATTAGATCAGTTGAAATTTGCTTTAAATGCGAAATAGAAGTTGACAAGGAAACCAACCTTTGCGAGTAAAGAGCGAGAGAATACTTTGCTATCTGCATATTGAGCATTGCACAACCAGATAGGCTGTTTATTAGCTAATGCTCTTCCTGGCAACCTGTCAACAATTTGAAAGAAGAATGACCATCTAAAAGCATTATTATATGACCACATTATCGAGAGAGAAAATAAGATCTGCGGATCAGTAGAAGGCAGATTAATACCCTTCACCAGGATTGAAAACAAAGGACATGCAAACCAAGTAATACCACTCTTCATCTGACAGGTCCTCTGGAGACAATGCAGGAGAAGACCTCTTAGCCTGCAGGCCGGTCTCACCTTCAAGGAGAGACTCGTAAAGTTCTCTCAATTGCTCACTTCTCTGTAAGCCTATTTTATCAGCTTTAAGCTCCATAGCTTCAACTTTCCTAGTCTTGATGTCTCCATTGTAGTACCCATCACCCCATTCCAGTACCCTAAAAGAACATGATTACATAGTATTTCTCAGCACAAGCACGGAGAGACATAAATGAAAAGCCATCTCAATTAACTTTTCAAGGCTGCATTGTGTTACCCAAATGAAAGGAAGAATCTTAAACTATCCTAGCATTATCTTTTTAACAGAAGAAAACTCTTACAGCCCTAATTTTCATACTGTATCATTACAACATCTACTGCAGCAGCAAAATCCTTAATCTCTTACTATGATTTTCTGCTGCAGTATGTGTTGTAAGGACTATCACTAGAAAGAAAAGTTTTATCTTGGATATAGTATTTTCATCATTAAGTACACAGCATATAAGCACATCAGTGAAAACCCAGATATGGAAATTAAGAAATGATAAAAGAATTGCAACACCGAATCGTTGTAAGAAGAAAAGAAGTACTTTAATTTCGAAGTTTAAAGAAGTTCAACTAATGTACCCTTGCTGTCTAGTTGACTGTGACCAGAAAATTGCGTAACTCCACTGCACACTCCTTACAGCAACTGCGAGCTGTTTCCTCAAGTTATCTGGCACCACCACCTGCTGGCCTTGGACAACAGGAGCCATTGCCAAACAAATACAACTACACTCAGCTTACAGAAGTGAAGCACTTCTTCTCTAACACACTAGTCAAGCAAGAAAGCGCTGGCTGCTAACTTTTTAAGCGGACCCCAGATGGTTATTTGCTTTCAATAATGTAAAAATAATGGAATTTGGAAACGCCCCCAGTGGAAATTTGTCAAGCAATCATGGCCTTGTAACCAATCAGGCTTTGATTTTGATTTTGATTTTGATTTTTGAATTTTTGTAGATATATGGCATGCACACCATTACCTCCGTCATGGGGCACCTTGGTTGGTGGCAGTGGCACAATTGTTTTTTATATCGTCCAGGAAGGACCATAGACTAATAAAACTGATATGGACTTTCATTGGTTTTTTCCCAATTAAGAAGTAGTGGACATATATATTTTGTGCTTATATGGGTCATGACGATGCTGAAATTAATGAGCAATTAATGACAAGAATCTACTGGACAAGGTAACTGATGTTTATTTAGAGTGTGTTTGTCAGTGTGGTTGCGGGTGCTTTTTAAATAACTTTTCATGTTAAAATACATGCTAATAATGTTTTTTTTATTTTTTAAAAATTATTTTTAACATCAGCACATCAAAACGATCCAAAATATATAAATCATATTAAATTTTAATAAAAAAATTAAATTTTTAGAAATACAACCATAACCGTGTTCTCAAGCGCTCCCTTAATCTGGAAAAGAATCTCCCTTGGCCTTCTTGTACTTTGATGCCTTATCATGAAATGGAAATGCCATTAGAACAATCCCCCCCCCCCCCCCCATGTAATAAAATAGTCTGTATTACGATTAGGAAAGGATTTCACTTTCATGCTCAACAATTTCTGAAGTTGCTGATTATCTTTCTAGCTCGAGACCATGCTAATTTAACAGAAAATTCTCCTTTTGGAACATTTGTTTCCATCAAATGGATGAATCCCATCGATGAATTTTATATATCTACCCCTTGAGATTCTTTGGGAAATCACTCAGATAATGTACCCGCATTATGCTGTGGGTTTTATAAAAAAAACTTGATGTAAAAAAATACCCAGGTTTTGTTAATGTTTTTTCTCTAGTATAAAAAAAAAAATTTAACTGTGAAAAAAAATAAATAAATCAATTGAAGTAAGTTGTCAAACCCGCGATACAAGTCATGAAAATATGACTATCTGATAAAAAAAACTCAATGCTGAAGAACCCATGACTTGAGTCACAAGAACGAGAGAACCACATAAAAAACAAAAAAACAACTCGATTTAACATGAGTTAACCTGTCAAAACTCACAACCCTTGTCTTAAGACCATGATACCCCGTAGAAACTAAATTAAAACAGATTATAAAACTCAATTCTCAACCATCCCAATATTAAATTATAAAATTTAAAAAAAATAAAAAAACAATCGAGTTAACCGGTTAAACACAATTTCTGATCATTAGGTTGAAATAACTTAATAAAAAACAAACCAAAATAAATTATAAAACTCAATTCTCAATCAATCTAATATTAAAGAATGATATTAAAGGAAACAATTCAATAAAAAAAATAAGTTAATCAAACTAACTGACCAAACTCATAACCTATATCATGAGAGTTGGACAACTCAGTAAAAACAAATTTAATATTAAATGATGAAATTACATAAAAAATATTATTTGAAAAAAAAATTGATTAAAAAAAACTCGAGTTAACCTATCAAACTCACGACTTGTGTTATAAGAATGAGACGATGTGCAAATTCAATATTCAAAGATAAAGTAAAAAATAAAATGCATTAATTGAAGAAAAAAACAAATAGAAAAAACAAAACAAAATACTTTTTTAATGGATAATATTTTGTGATGAGTATCTCCGTAAAATCCTTTTTTTTTAGTTTTTTAATTTAATTTGTGAATTTTTTTTATAGATAAAATTAGTAATATTCATTGCTAAAAGTCGTATAAATCTATTATTTTCTCAACCATTCATATACAAATTAATATATTTAAAAGAGGTTTATTTATAATCTCTTATAGGATTCGAATATGATGCGGAAATCAAGAGCAAATCACTCCTTGATTCTTGGTCCCGGCAACGGCAAGTAGCGTCAAGAGTCAAGACAGGTTTCATCAGTAACGATAAGCCATTGTTTCTGTCAAATATTATTTTAATGAACACGTGTTTAAGAGGGGTCTGTAAATCAATCCGGTGAAGCAAAGTCAAAAGAGGAGAGATACAAATTACCGACATTACATCATGTGTGACAAACTATATTTTAACCCCTATACATTTAGCAATGTTACACTTCAATCCGTGTAGTTTAAATCTTCCATTATTAATATGTAACAAAGGCTGCAATTTCAAGAAATTTATAGCTACCTATTAATTAGTAGCTAATTGAAACTCTATCTCCTTTCTATTTTGATTTGATGATGTCATAAATACTTTTAAAAAAAAAATATTATTTTAATATATTTTTAAATGAAAATTATTTTAAAAAATAATCACAGTCACAGTATTAAATGAGCTTTAAATCAGAAGCAAAAAGACATAGATAAAAATGGTGGCAAGGTAAAGATATTAAATTTCATTTTCAGTGATGAAGACATTTTTGGATTCATATTTAAACCGGCCCGTTTATAACATTCTTTTCTACCGTCGGTTCATTCAGTCTTATTTCCCTTGGTCCCTCAGAAAGTCCCCAGCCGGTCACCAATAATCAAGCGAGTGGCAGGAAAGGCACGAGGAATTAAAAAGAAGATAAAAAAAAGAGAGTTCTTCTGGGTGTACGAACGTATTCGATTGCGAAGAGGCAAGAGCAATGGGTCCATTACTGGAGAGGGGGCAGGAGACCGGAAGAACGTGATCGGTCATGTTTTTGTTAGCTAAATCCAAAAAAAAAAATGAAAACTATACTTTTCTTGTCCTTTCCCTTGTTTGGACCCAAGCAACATTCTGTCTCTCCAGCCCGATGACCCCTGAGGAATTTACTACGATTCACGTTTTTGATCACATGCAATCTTTGGCACAGCATCGGATGGGCCAGAGACTTGCTGTCTGCTGTCATTCGTGCATTGAAAAATGTGGTGATGTCAGGCCGAAAGCTCTCTTTCATTGTCGCACATTATTTACCACAGCAGATCGCATGTCACGTTCAGAACATTACCTCGTGTCCAGAGTTCATGGAATATGAATGCACTTATGCACACCCACTTCCTGCTTTGTTTGCCCTTTGGATTCCTGCCCTTTCATACCCTTCAATCAATTTTGGTAGGTCCCACCTTAATGTTTGTTTGTAGATTATTTTGTAGCCTGTATAGAGACTAGCCGATGGTCACTCCGTTTTTCATATTTTTTAAAATCTTCAAATGGTAATCTTGACGTTTTCAGATCGTTGTGCATGGCTACTATTAAGGACGTGATTTGTTTTACGGTAAAATCCTTGTTTTATAAAATTTTGAATTTTTTTTTGGTATTGTTTAATTTCATATCTTCAAATGCTAATCTTGACGTTTTCAAAACGTTGCGTTTTTATACTTTTATTATATAAACTTTAATCATCCTTTCATATTTTCTTTTTCTATGGCCATTTTCTTCCTTTTTAGCTAGGTCCTCTGTTGTTTTTCATTTTGGACTTCAATCACTAAACTTTATTTTTATTTTTTTATTTTATCATTACAAGACGTAATTGCATGTATTATGTTCTGTTTTGATTTATATGCTCTCACATACCAGATCGATGTGTTATGAAATATTCCTTTGTTAGATTAAAAACTAATTTTAAGAAATTGAATTTTAGGTTGTTTTTTTATAAACTTGAAAGATCAAGGATCAAAATTAACATTAAAAAAAGAACTTTGTCCATTTACACTACTTTTAAGGAACAAAAACTTTAATTTGATCCTTCAAGTTTAAATTGTATTTTATATTTAAGATTTTTACAATTCAAATCCAAGTTTTTTTTTCTTTTGTCCCTAGATTTTAATAGATACAAGAGAAAATTATCGGAAAATAGAAATAAAAGAAAAGGCTCTTGAATGATTAAATTTTAACCATTAAT
>Ga0325405_1000308_pt1 | contig 46016 bp, 21 predicted proteins | sample PopdelMetagenome_21_FD_205663 | JGI IMG/M metagenome (GOLD analysis project Ga0325405, IMG submission 205663) | Populus deltoides microbial communities from Bellville, Georgia, United States - Xylem-Control-R2 | ecosystem: Host-associated > Plants > Phyllosphere > Stem > Wood/Secondary xylem...
GAAACTAGCTAACTTATAGAGCGATAAAGTAACATTTTTATAGGACAATAACAAATAAACATGCATGATAGTTCATAATCTGAAAAAAAACCTTATTTTATTTTTTATTTTTTAAAAAGATAAAAGGTATTTTTAAGTCAATTTATTCGACATTAAGTTTTCTCATCGAGGGATCTTAAAATTGCAACCTCTATATTAGCATAGTGTATTTAAAAAAATCTAATAAATTTTGTAGAATGTTTACTCGAAATTAAAACTCATAAGATCATGGAAGAAAGATTGACATAATGATTTAGAAAGTATGTTTCATTTCTTGATTTACTTGATTAATATCTTAGAGCTAATATCCAGAAGTCTATGTGTATGTGCCATTAAAAGACTCAATCAAGGTCAATCTCAAGCCTTAAAGTTGCATGAAAAACTTTCATTTATGCCATTTCCTTTTTTTTGTCCTAAAAATATTACAAAGAATAAGAATGAAACAACATTTTTTTTCATTGACATGTTTTTCCTTTTTAAGTAAAACGCACATTTTCACTTAGAGTGAAAACGACATCGTTTTAGTTTCTATGATAGAATTAGGTTTTTTCTTTGATTTAATTGTGTCAAACCTCATCATGGTTATTCCATTTCGGTGCTTTTTGCTCCTTGGTCCATGGTCTTTAAATTTTTTATTGTTGGTCATTTTTCATCCCTTTTTTTTAATTTCATTAACCATATCCGTTATATAATTATAATATGTTTTCTAAATTCCATGTTTTATTTGTTTTAGTTCATGGTCCTTTAATTCTTTATTTTTAAGCTAAATTGACTTATAATTTCAATTTTTTTCTTCAATTAAGCTTTTAATTGATTTTCTATCTTGGCTATTTATTCCAAACTCATCCTTGAACTTTAATTTTAGTCAAATTAAAGCAATTTAAACTTTTTTTTTTAATTTGAACCTTAATTATAACTCAAAAAATTTCATATATTTTTACTTATAATACTCAAATATTGGTACAATTGCAACCCAAACAACATATTTTTTTTTAATTTTTTTTTGTATTGATCTTGAAATGCATGCAAGTTTCATTACTTTGTTGGTTGGTTTGCTGACACGATGGGCATAATGATTGACCTAGTAGCGAAGCTCTGCATAAAGCATCATCTTCAAAAAATATTATGGTATTGTGTTTTATACGGGAATTGGTTAAAATTTGATTAAAAAAAATTATTTTTTATGTTTTTTTGATTGATTTGATGTGTTGATATTTAAAATAACTTTTAAAAAATAAAAAAATATTATTTTAATATATTTATAAATAAAAATTAATTTGAAAAATAATCGCTATTTTATTTTTAAACACCCCTTAAATCTTAAATATTTTTATTTTATTAATTTTTTTTCTCAAATATAACTAATGGAAGACAATGCCATGCATCAATTAATCTATTACCGGTGATAATTAAAAACTTTTGGCTGATTTATACGTGCTAGTTAGGTGTTAAAAATCAAAGTGCCAAACACAACCTAACATGGCTTAAAGATAATATTAGTATCGAATCATAATCAATTTCGTTCAACTTTAATAGCTCATAATAAAGGACAATAGAGAGAGAGATTTAGTGTAACCTTGCGTTAAAATTATTCTACAAGTTGGGACTTACGTTTACACTTCAGACGGAAACGTTTCCATGATCACGTGCAAATTGGATGAAATTTAAAAATTATAAATATCAATGGATGAGGGGGTGAAATTGCTCGATATTGATTTTGGACTCAATTATTAAAATATTTATTTCAGGGGCTAAATTGATTTATGGAGGATTTTGTATTGTTTTTAATTGTTTTAAAAAAGAAGGATAAAAAGATGTAGAAGAGTGTTTGAGATTACGATGGTTTTAAAAAGAAATTTTTATTTAAAAGTTTATTAAAATATTTTTTAATGAAATTAAAAAAATATTAGTTTAATATTTTTTAAAACCAAAAATATTTTAAAAATGTACTGGAAACATAAACAAGAACCAGGTCCTAGCATAAAATTCCACTCCAGGAGAAAACGACTGGCATCTATCCTCATTCCCCCTTTAACCGCGGTAAAAAAATACTAAATAATAATATATACAGTGAATGTAAAATCCAAACCTCATTTAACAAACCCAACCACACGCATAAACGGAGAGAGAGAAGGCTAGGTGTCGTATTATCAAACAGAACTCTGTGTGTCCGTGTCCTCCACAAACCATGGCAATGATCACCAGAAACACCGCCACACGCCTCCCACACCTCCTCTCCATCCATCGCCCCGCCACCGCATCTCTCCACACCACCCTCCCATCTCTCTCCCCTGAACCAACACCAGCTCCCTACACTCGCGCACCGCCACCTTCCTCATCCTCACTAACAGGTCTTTCTAAGCCGGCGGAGTTTGTGATTTCCAAGGTTGATAGTTTGATGAACTGGGCTCGCACTGGATCTATTTGGCCTATGACTTTTGGGCTTGCCTGTTGTGCTGTTGAGATGATGCATACCGGTGCTGCCAGATATGATTTGGATCGGTTCGGGATTATTTTTAGACCGAGTCCTAGGCAGTCTGACTGTATGATTGTTGCTGGTACTCTTACTAACAAAATGGCCCCTGCTCTTCGCAAGTAAGTCTTTGATTTTTGACAGTTTTTTTAGGGTTTGGGTTTTTGTGATTGATTTTGTTTGATTTGGATCTGTGGTGGAATTTTTATGGATTTTTTTTGGTTTGCGTTAATTTCTATATCGTTTATATGCTTTTAAGAGTGATTAATTGATTGCAGTTGTTAAATTAGCGTGTGGCTGTTGTTGTGTTTGAAATAAATAAAGAGGTGAAAAGGATAATTGGAGCGTGGTTTTGGATAAAGTGAATTTTTCCTAGGCATTGATCGGCTTATAAAAAATTTAAAAGTAAAACTTGCGTTGGTGATGTTCGAACATGACTGGGAAACTTGGCTTCGAGTTTTTTTTTTTTTTGTGTTGCTAGTCTCGTACTGTTGGGGTTGGGGCTTAAATACCAAGATAACGAGACAGGATTGATTCATGTAGGATTTTGGATATGTGGAATAGTTATTTATGGAGGACAAGGAGGCCAATAAATGGGTTAGAAGACTGTTTAGATATCTACTGGAGGAATGGTTCAGAAGGATTACGTAGAGTGCAGAAGCAGTTCTTTCTCGATAATACAATATGTCGACCTAATACTCCGAAGTGTTCTGTGGATATTTTTGACATTTTTTATCTTATGGCTATAGCTTACTATGCATAAATGGTGAAAGCATTACTGATGCTGTTTTAGAAAGGTTTGTGTTGGATGAGCTTAGCTGTGTTAATTTGATTTATTTTATCCAGTCTGAAATTCCACTACTATGAGAGGTAATTGATTATAAACCTTGTTCATGCTCTTAATAGTGGATAACATTTCCAGGAAGGGGATGAGACAAACAGTTCGCTTTCACTCCTGATTATTGGCTAGTGCAGTATAGTACTGGTCTAGCTCGAATGATGCATCAAAAAGTGGTTTATTTGGTAGAATTCTTGAATCTAGATCTGTTTAATGAAACCATGCTTAAGAGAGGAGTTGGTTGTCTTCTAACTTTGCTTAACCAGAGCTTGAGTTTATCTAATCTCCTGCAAGGATTTTCTGGCTTAATTTGTTAGTGCTCAATCTAAATTGAGCTTCAGATCACCCAAATTAGACAATAACATATTTTATGAGTTCAATGCTAAAATACTTCAGTTGCTTTGAAGTTGTATGGTTGTTGATTTTACTAGCTATCAATCAACATCCGTAGGATTTTGTGGCCTTTATAGCCATCTAGGGTGAATCTTAAAGTTTTTCTGGGTTCTTGAACCTGATGTATCTGAATCATCCTTGACCACTTCACAAGCTGTATCAATCTGAGCTTGGGGCTGATCATTCTCAGATAGCTTCCAGACCTGGGTTGAGTAAAACTCATTTGATTGTTGTATGTCTCTTAAAAAGATGTGATGAATGAGCAAATTGCTCCACCGCAGTATATGGGAAAACTCTTATCTGTTTTTTAAGTCTAAGCCTGAGCTTTATAGTTTAGATCCTTGAATTGTGAAAACAAGCACAATTATCTGTAATATGGTAAATCCGCCTCTGCTGCTCAAGATGGCAACTCAATGATAAAAGCACCAACTTTCTGGAACATTAGGTTTTATTTCAAGTTTGTAGGACTTAATTTACCAATTTTCTCTTCTAATGCCAAATGCCTTGTATTTGAAAAATTCGGACTTGCTTCAAAATACATTTAGCACAGGCAAGGTGTTCAGATCAGATTCCTTTCTGTCAGCACATGCATATCTGTCTGGTGAAAGGGGAGTGAGTTTCTGACTGCTTTTGAAAATTGTTTGCAGGGTTTATGATCAAATGCCTGAGCCTAGGTGGGTCATCTCCATGGGCAGCTGTGCAAATGGTGGTGGATATTACCATTATTCGTACTCTGTTGTTCGTGGTTGTGACAGGATTGTCCCTGTTGACATTTATGTTCCAGGATGCCCACCCACTGCTGAGGCCCTACTTTATGGATTACTCCAGCTGCAGAAAAAGATCCACAGGCGCAAGGACTTCCTCCATTGGTGGACCAGATAAGTGGAAGTCTTGGCTGCATTTTTATGACCTAATAAAAGAAATGGTATCTATTTCCTGTTCTAAGTGCTGTGTGAAGGGAGACGCTGTTATTAATACACTCCTTAGTCATGGATCCATCTCCTATAATCTCTGGAGCTCTTATTGTTTTTGCAGATTCTCCAAAACCTTTTTTTGTAACTTTGATGTGCTGAACTGCCCTTTTGTTGTTTTGCTTGTATGTGTACTTCTTCGAAAGCTGTATTGTTTCGATAACATGTGGACTAAATAAAGGGCTTGTGTAAAGCTACTCTTTTTATGCGTGCTCCTGGACTTTTGAGTCTCGGCAGTGGCTTCTTTGGTCTTGTTGCTTCTAAGGGTATAGTCTACCCATGAACTGTTGCTGGAAAAATTGTTTACTCAGGATGTTGCCCAGTTGGTAGATATTTGGTGGTCAGCTCTTGACGGCGCTTTCCCAAAGTGAAGTCCTGAGCTAATACGCACTTTGATATGTATGAGGGTGCCTTTCTTCAACATCTAATGAGCAGAGTTGCATGTAAACTAACTAATTCTACGTGGCAATTATGAAAGACCTCCGAGTGAGAATACAGGCTCCCCATTATATGACATCTGGTACCGGGAAGTGAAAGGTATACCTATTTTGAGCATCTCTGCTAAAAAAATAAGGTATTGCAGTGTAGATTTCGCCAGGATAACCATGAAAAGTTCAATGGTTTTGTTTAGACTGGTTCAGCTCTCGAGGAGGATAAATGACAAAGCAAAACACAGGTAGGGGAGTAACCATGTAATGTCTTGGGAGGACATGATCTCGCCACAGGTAAGGCAATAGATCTGCACAGGTGTGAAGAGGCTTCTAGGCTCTAGCGTTTACTGGATTATTGAAGAGGCTTAAACAAACCTCATTGGATCCAAGCCTTTGCTGAAAGTTAAGGAAGTGCAACACTGGAAGCTCACAGACACGTATAATAAGTCCTTTGTGGAGATTTAGGGACCCATAAAATACACAGCTCGCATGGAGAATATGATATATCTGGGAAATGACCTAGTTTATGAGCAATTATTTAGAAATGATAATATCAGGTGGCCTTACTTCAGCACCATTTTCTAAGCCCAACTATAATAGGAGAATCATGTTAACATTTAATGTTATCAGCTATATAGAGCAAGTATATAAAATTGGGTTTGAGTGTTTTGTGCCCTAGTGTGATAGCTTTGTATCCAGGCTTGCCCACCTAACATTAACCCGAGTCTAAACAAGGGTTGTAATGGGTCAGGTGAACCAATCAGTTTCCTTGTAAGTGGTGCAAATCAGGTGAACAAGGTCACCTTAATAACGTTTGTGTTGGTTGGGTCAGTTAAGTTACAGTAAAACCGTTTTTTCTACAGCAATGTTTAGAGCTTATTTATTTTTTTGAAAAAATATATATTTTTTAAATTAATCTTTTAATTTTAGATTATTAATTTTTATTTTTTGCTCATTTTAATGTTATTGTGTTAATAATAAATTTTAAAAATTAAAAATTTATTTTAATACATTTTTAAACAAGAAAATATTTTAAAAAATAACAAATATTACAATATCAAATTAAATCTTATCGTCACATGATGTATGGCCCTCAGATCCCTCAGCGATCTTGACGAGCTTGCCTTGTGTCTCGTGCCAAGACTTGGTGATGGAGGAGGCAAATCCTCCACCCAGGCACAATCATGGTTATGTTGGTACGTTCGGTTTGGTCTTTTAAAGAGAGGCACCGATGAATATTTGAGAATTATATGTTAATTTTAAAATTATTTTTTATTTATAAATATATGTATTTTTTTAAAATTTATTTTTAATACTAACACATTAAAATAATTAAAAAATAAAAAATAAATTAAATTTAATAAAAAACAAGTCGAATTTCAATACCAAACACCCCACAAGTCCACGCCCACAAATTATTCTTGTACCATTTGCGATCATGGAAAATGCATATACTAAATTGTATTACATGCCACTAATGATAGCATATGCTAATCTGTTCGATGTTGACGGTGGAGAATGAAAGCTTATTCTAGGTTTGCCGTCCTTTTTAATCTAAAAAAAGTTTTAAAATTCCTTTTTTTTCCATGGCATTTTTTCTTGGCTAATCTATATTTTTGTCTTTTCACTTCTACCTCCACGTGTTAGAATTTTCCAACGTTACTTGTATGATTCTTTTAAAATTTTTATTTCTTCTTTACAACTAAATAACTTAAATATAAGTTGGTTTCTCATATTTTATTTTAATTTTTCTTAATCTCTTTCATATTTCCTCTTAGATCCCAGAACTATTATAATATATCATACGAACACTCAAGAATTAAAAAAGAAAAAAGAACTCAAAAATCCAATTCAAAAGGTGGGCTATTTAAGGACTAGGGGCAAAATTGGAGCTTTCTTAGAAACTAGAAGGGGTAACATTAGAACATCAAAACTGAAGGGATAGAAGTGAAATATTGGGGCAAAAATAAGTCCACCCTTTTTCTTATGCTAATTGCACAAAGTGCTGCTTCAGTGGACTGGCTTCGAAGCTGTTAGGTTATTAAGCCTTTTTTTCTTAGGCCTGTTTATTTATTTTTTTCTTTGAAATGTGTTTTTTTTTAAATTAATTTTTTTTATTTTTTTCTTTGAATTAATATATTTTTTTTGATATTTTTATATTATTTTAACATGTTTATATCAAAAATAATTTTTTAAAAATAAAAAAATATTATTTTAATACATTTTTAAATAAAAACTATTTTAAAAAATAATTATAATTACATTACCAAACGCCCTCTTAATTAAATACTAATACTCGCAAGTGGGCTCAAATCTCATAAGCCCGCCTTATTCGGCAGTCTGACAATACTAAAAAAAAAATAAAGCAAAAATACAGAATTAAAAGCTTGCCCAAAATTCTAATCAAGATCCGCTAGCCGAGAGGACCATCCACAAGACCCAGAGCACACCCCACCACAAAACAATCTGTCCACACACTATAATAATATCCAAAAGATCATGTGCACCACGACCTCCCCGTATAAAGTCTCGAATCCTCCTTCCTACATCACCCAATCAGTCTCTCCTCTCTCATCTCTCTCTCTCTCTCAATCCCCTAGGGTTTCTTTCAATAATGGCAGACGAATCTCAATACTCGACGGCCACTGACACCACACCACCATCATCCAACAAACGCAAATATGATGACCAATCAGCACCGCCTCCGTCGACACGTAGGCAAACTGGATTCTCATCTCCGATTTCTGACCCCGCTCCACCTCCATCTTACAACAGCGTGGCGCCGCCTGCTGACGAGATCCAGATGGCTAAACAGAAAGCTCAGGAGATCGCCGCCCGTATAATGAGTGGTGCTGGTGCTGATATTAAGCGACCCAGGGCTGAAAACGGTGCGAGTGGGTTTGATTCCAGTGATAATAACAAGGGATTCAGCTCTGCTCCTCTAGGTTCGATCTCTCTTGATTTATCTTTTTTGAATAATCTCTCTCGAGCTGCTCTCTATGTATGTGTATGTGTATTTGTGGATCTGTGCGCTTTCATCTTATTTAATTATTTGAATTTTACACTTGAGTTTTTAGTTGTTTTTATTGTATTTCTTATATGAACCTCTGTTTTCAATGTTTTTAGGACTTTGATTTTTTTTGTAATACTGTTTCTGTTGGCTGTTTATGCAAGTATTGTTGTTAGGGTTTTGTTGTTCTGGAGTTTTGGTGTTTGTTATACTCTATGCCTTTGGATTTCATCCATTGTGTGGCGTTGACTCTCTTTGATTATGTAAAATCTAAAAAACATAGCTAGTGGGTGTTTCTATTAGCTAAGATGATGTAAGTATATTTTAGCCAGGGTCTCTTTTTTTACGGTTTCTGATACTCTATTTCCTAGAAATATCGTGTTTTTGTTGATATTTACTGTTTGTAGTAGATATCTCTTATTTGTGGTCGCCAACTTGATTTTCATTCTTTTTTTTAGCTGTATAGTAAGCAACTCAAGATGAAATTTAGGTTTGATTTGGAACTTCAACTAACTTCTTTGATTGACAACAGATATGAAGTCCACCATGTCAAACTCAGCCCCTTCATCAATTCCAGTTTCATATGGCTCATACCTGGGTGGTTCTGGTTCGAGTAAAAAAATTGATATTCCTCAAGGCAGGGTTGGTGTTATCATTGGTAAAGGTGGAGAGACTATCAAATACCTTCAGCTTCAGTCTGGAGCAAAAATTCAGGTCACTCGAGATATGGATGCAGATCCCAACTCCCCAACCAGGATGGTTGAGCTTATGGGCACTCCTGAACAAATTGCCAAGGCAGAGCAGTTGATTAATGATGTCCTTGCAGAGGTAGGCAACTGACTTTGTATTCAAACTTGTACGTGCTGCTGTGGCTGGTATAATCATTCATGCCTTTCAGCCACATGGGATAGTTCAGTGATTTTAGGTTTTAGTGATAATCAGTTGATACCATGCATTTTTAGATGCGTGTATTTTAGGTTTTTTTCATTGATGATTTATCATGGTGCGCATTAGTGGCTGACTTATGCTTTTTTACGTTATTTTTCCAGTGAGGTTTTTCTTCCTACAACTATATTTTTTTAATTTGATTTTAAATTTTTTTAGGGTACTTATAGTGGTGAATGTTTTGCTGTCCAGGCTGAGGCAGGGGGTTCTGGTACAGTTTCCCAAAGGTTTTCAGGTCACGGTGGTTCTGAACATTTTGCAATGACGATTCCCAACAACAAGGTGTGTGAACGTTTTGCAATGAACATTTTTGTTTCTATTCTGGGTGATTTGGTTCACGATAGTTTGTGATTTACCAATGAATTCAGGTTGGTCTGGTTATTGGCAAAGGTGGTGAGACAATTAAGAATATGCAAGCTAGGTCTGGAGCCCGTATTCAGGTTTGTTTTCTGAATCACATCTTCACCCTTTTTTCTTATATAGAAACCATCTTCACATCTTTTGATTTCATCAATGTTCTTCGTGAGAGGTGTCTCTCTTGAAGTATGCTACTTTAATGAATGGTAAATTGGTTATTTTTCATGCTGTCTATTATTCTTGTTGAGTAAAATTCTCAGTTGTCATTTACTCAGCTCATTATTTTTGAACTTCTGCAGGTTATACCTTTGCATCTGCCCCCAGGTGATACATCTGCAGAAAGAACAGTTCACATAGAGGGCACCAGTGAGCAGGTCGAGACTGCAAAACAGTTGGTTAATGAAGTCACCAGTGAGGTATGTTTGGTTGTTGATGTTAGTTTGCAGAGTTGGCCCCGAGGAACTCCCAAGTTTTGTTGTTTTGGAACATTAAACTTTCAGGAAACAGTTCCATATGCATGCCTATGACTTTTGTTTTGTAGCTGCTTCTTTTGGATTTTTTTTGTAGGGTTAGTGATTTGGTTGTGAACATGTGGTTAATATATATACATAATTCTGATAGCTATGCCATTCTTTTTGACAATATAGTTTCTTATCATGATATAAAAAAAATATTACGTCCATTTCTGTTCATACGGTGAGAAATTGTAGAAGTCAATGTAGCTTTCATTTATTGTGCTGCTTTAGGTTTGGGTATATTTTTCAGATTGGTCTGTGTATATTGTATGTTCCAGTGCAGGTTACAAGGGGATTCTTACTGTTTGTCTGGTAAAATATCTTGTATAAATCATTTTTGGCTTTTTTAATGATATTATACATTGTTCTAGAAATATATCTAAACATCTTTTGGATATCTTCAAGTTCATAATACAGTCTGGGTTTTGCAATTCTCTATGTTTCTTCACAGGTCAAATAGTTTTTGCTTTGTTGTACACTTTCTAATTGTTTTTCTATTTATTTCTTATGCATTTCATCAGAGAATCTGTTTTTAGTCTTGTTGTATTTAGCTAGGCTGTTTTCTGAGCTCTTCAATTAATATTTCATTATGAGCTTGGACCATATATCGAACCTTTGTCCCTGTGTTGTGCAAGGAACTTTGGCTGCTTTTATAAAGAAGGAAATCATTTTGTCTTTCCTTTTCCTTTACAAATTTCATAGGAAGAAGCTGATTTAACTTTTCTATTTATGCTTCAAAGTCAAATCAAATTTCATAGATATGTTTGTTTCTCTTATCCTATTGTTATGCTGAATACCTATGAGCCCTGGTTATTGGACATAATCATATAAATTGTTATTATTCACTTATTGGATTATCAAGATTCAGATTTGCAGGCAGCTTGTGCTTGCACCTCTTGGCATATATATGCTTAGCTGATGTTTTCTTTCTTTTGCCTTTGGCAATCTGAGCTCGCGGAGAAGAGTGTTGACTGTGCAATGCTAACTATTGTGATGGATACTATTGGCTTGTTTATTAATATTTTGCTGGTTTATAGTTCGCTTAGGAATTGGATGGAATTTACATTGTACCCTTCAATATACATCTGGATTTCTCATTGATCAACTTGATAGAAAAACTATAAACCGTCACTGTTTTCTGGTTGCAACTGCATCAGTTTCTTATATAAATGCAGTTAGTGTCTCCTTACTAAATCTCTTGAGGTGGATGGTGGATATATGGTTTAAGGCTATGACAGAGGTTTATTTTGAAAGCTTAAAAGTGCCAAGTTGTTATTGAGAGTGATTACAACTGTCATGAAGTTGGTAGGACTTTGTTGATCTATTGAATCTTCGATGATACAAGTTCTCATACCTCTCCTGCTTAGGTTGGTAAGCACTGTAAAAGCTTCTCTAGCCAATGATTATTTGAGCAAAATATTTGGTCATTCTTGGTTGTATTCCCGAGTGAATGGTTCTTGGATATAGCTTGTTCTGCCGCCATATGTGCTTATTGATTGTGTCATATGACTGATATCATTATTGGGAACTATTGTAGGGTTAGTGTTGTTGGAATTTTGATGACACCAACATAAATTCCCTTGTGTTGGTGTTTCCCTCGGCATTGCCCTGGTATGGTTCTGAATCCTGTTTTCTAATATTTAGTAAATGATATTTATGGAGAGGAGCTGAAAGTTACTTGTGATGGAGGTGTTCCTTTAGCTTGGATAACTTGGTGTTGGATCATGAGCCTTTGGGGTAATTTCATTTGTTAAAGATTTTCTTCTGGTATCCAGTTGAGTGTTTGACTTCAAGGTTATTATGGAAATAACTATTATGTCACCTTTGGTAGTTTGGACTTCTCTTTTGAAAAAATGAAGCTTGAAGATATTAAATGTTTAATTTGTCAATCTTTTCATCCGAGTTTAAAACTGTTTTAGTGGCATCTTTGGCAGTTCTTATGAATTTGTTTCTGTTATCAATAATGTTATTGGTAAAAGTCCCTAACAGTTAACAATCGAGTTCTTTATCAAGTTGCATACCATTATATTCTTGCTTTTCCAATGTGGATTCCAATCTCTGTTGGTGCCCCCCTTATTCAAGGGTATTATGTTGTTGAAGAATTATAAAGGTTGATATCACATTTATGCATTCTATTGCTCTTTGCTATTTCATGCAGAAGTGTTGTCTCCATCCGTCTCCATCCTGCTTTCCTTTCTTGTATTCTTCTGGAGTGATTCACATGCATTCAGTTGGCAATATGTTTGTCTTGTTGTCAAGGGCCTTGTGGTGAAGCTAATTAGACAGCTTTCTAATAAGCATTTTCCTTTAGGTTGATAGCCATATGCAGCTAATGAGCTATAGAATCACCATGGTATGCTTGCATTTTCTATTCAATGGTTCCCTGAAAGATGGTACTGGTATATTACTGAAATCTTGTAAGGTTCATTTAAATCAATTGATGCATCATTAATGAGACCGTGTCCAGTTTCCATAGATAGGGTCTTTCAAGGATGCATATCAATAAGTATGCATCTCTCTTTCTTTTTGTGGTATAGCTTGTATGGTATTTGTGGATTTTGTTGTACCCATTCACTTCAAGTAGGGTGAGGTTGAGCTTCTGCTGGAGTAACTCAGTAATTCCTCCATCCAAGTACGGTATGTAGGCATTCATACCTCTTCCTGGTAAAATATGAGATCCATTAATCCCTTAATTGGACCTATTTGTTTGTTATGTTTTATGCAGTTTTTTATATTTCTCTCATTTTAGTTGTTTCATGTTTTATCTGTACATGCACAACAAATTTTCTCATTTTAGTTGTTTTCATGTTCATATAAAAGATGTTTATATTTGTACCCATCCTGTATCTTGCAATATGTGGTTTGGAATGTGTTTTTTTTCAAGTTCCCTTCGGTTATATGAAACGTCTATTTTCTGCAGAATCGTATGAGGAATCCAAACATGGGTGGAGGTTATCCCCAGCAAGGATATCAAGCTCGGCCACCTACAAACTGGGGTCCATCTTCTGCTCCACCAATGCAGCAAGCTGGCTATGGCTACATGCAGACTGGAGCATACCCTGGCGCATCAGCACAGTATAATATGTCTCAGCCGGCTTATCAAGGCTATCCTCCACAACAGCCATCTGGTGCATACCCCTCTAACTGGGACCAGTCAGCTGTCTCAGCAAATCAGCAAAATCAAGTTTATGATTACTATAGTCAGCCACCTTCATCTCAGCAACAAACCCCTGGTGCTTCTGCAGCTCCAGCAGACAGCACTGGTTATAATTACAGTCAGGCACCAGCTTCTGGTTATAACCAACAAGGGCAGGGTTACAGTCAAGATGGCTATGGTGGGTATCAACAGCCTGGGTATGGTCAGCCACCACCGTATGATCAACAGCAAGGTTATACTGCTGCTCCTAACTATAGCAATGTAGCTAACCCAACTCAGGAAGGACATACTCCTTCATATGGAGCTCAAGCAGATTCAGCTCAAGGTTCATCTCAACCATCTGCAACGGGACAGCAAGGTTATTCTACTGGCCAGCAGCCTAGCCCAAACCCAGCAAGTTATCCATCTCAGGGAGCTGCTCAGCCTGGTTATGGATTGCCCCCGTCTTCCCAAGCTGGCTATGGGGGTCAACCACCTGCACAGTATGCAAGCTATGGAGCACCTCAATCACAGAAACCTCCAGCCAATCCACCTGTTTATGGGCAGAGCCAACAGTCACCCAGCACCCCTGGAGGCTATGGCCAGCCTGCTGGACAGCCAGGATATCCACCCTCCCAGCCACCGCCATCAGGCTATGTGCAGCAACCAGATTCAGGTTCCCAGCGTGCTGCACCATCCAGTTACGGTGCCGCAGGTGCTCAGCCAGGGTATGCTCCTACTTATGGTGCGCCACCAGCTGGCCAACCAGGTTATGGACAGGGGGCTCAACCATACAATGCTTCTTATGGTAGTGGTTATCCACAGCCTGCTGCATATTCGGCTGATGGCAATGCAGCTAACAATGCTCGTGGGACATATGAATTAGCACCAGCATCACAGACTGCTGCTCAGCAGAGTGGAGTAGCTAAGGCATCGCCACAAAGTTGATTTCTGTTGGACGATTCCATTTTGTTTCTGGTGAATGGGGTTTTATGTACAAGTACTTTGGGTGTAGACAGGTTTTGTAGTGCTTTAAGATGCTCTTATTCTGTGTTTTTTCTTTTTCTTTTTCTTTTTTGTACTTTTTAAATTTGTTTCTTCGGATGGTTATATTGTTGTGTTGCAAATACTGTCGACTGTTATTTTCTGGCTGTTTACTTCGAATGTTTCATGGATTGCTGACTCGGGTCGTGCGAGCAAAGCTGACTGAAACCTTGTAGGACCTATTCCCATGAAGTTTTTCCTTATGCTATGAGATTCCAGGTTATCATTTTTGTTGCTTTGTATATCGTTCTACGTGGTCATGACGTCAAAAGCTCAAGAAAGTTGGGATTCGTACTTGGAGCTGTACATCCAAATGCTCAAGCACGTGCATTGATAGAAAAAAGCGTGCCAAGCGATTGCTCTGGAGTGTAGTTTTTCGTGAGCGACCTGATTCCTCTAACATGACCATTATCTTCCACGCTCTCTTCCGACAATTTCTGTGATGATAAAGGTAGTATTTGATTATTATTTATGGGATTGGACATATGAATTAGCACCAGCATCTCTTCCATACATGTTTATACTGCTTTTATTATTGTAAACTATCCAAAAGCAATGCGTGTTTAAAGAATAACCATGGGAAGGACGATAAGTTTGGCGAGTAGGACTGTAGGAGAAGAAGTTTGTCCTGATTTGCCAGCGAGGAGAGTCTCTTAAAGTCGTGGGTATGGAGAGTTAAAGAACACACTAGCTGAATTCCCGTGCGATGCTGCGGGCTGTAACATGAATAATACAAGAAATGCAAGTCAAAGATTCATCAAATTAATTCAAGAAGATGAATAGGCAAAGAATATAATGAACCGAAAAAAACGAGGTTAAAATATGCAACCATACGGAGAAGGCTATCATTACGATTTCAATTCAAAAGGGCCGAGCCTTGAACATTTTAAATGCAAATTATGGTTGCAATGCTAGTTAAGAAGTGTTTAAAACTGAAGTAACAAAGCAACCCATGAGGAATAGAAGTGGAACAGTTGCACATGGGTAGAAAAAGAATATGATGCTGGAACTGCAGGAACAACAAGTGTTCTCCACGAAAAACTGCAAAAAAAATAAATATAAATAAATAAGGCAAGGCGCATTCATTTTAATTTGTTATTAGGAGACTAATTCCCATTAATTTGAAGAAAAAGGTTATGAATTATCTTCATTATTACAAATGTCAGGCTTTAAAGTATTGGATAACAAGAGATCTGCATATTTACTCTGCATGCTTCTCATCGCCTAGATTCTACATGAGTCCCTCCTGATATAATTAGACTATGTTTGAAATTCCAATACTTAAACTGATTTAATGTCACGGATTATCAGCTATACCTTCAGAACTACTGTTTTTTCTTCAGAAATAAAGCTTACATGCTTATGTGGGTGGACATCATTCATACATTAATAGATAACACAGCAGCCATTGTAGGAAGAGAATGCAAACCCCCATGGCAGCCGTGCAGAAAAACGAAGGCAACCACCTGATTAGTCATTGTCAAAAGATTTATCACGCAGGTTAACTCAAGTAGCAACTGCAATTACTCTAAGATGATTGAATCGCAGCCGAACAAAACCAATAATCAATAGAGTTTGAGCACAAAAAAAAAAAAAACAAAAAACAGAGGCAGATTTGAACTCACCAAAATGAGTCCTCAAAGCCAACGTAGGAAAGAAACCAAGAGAAAACTGGACTTTTCTGGGAGAGAAAGCAACAAATTAAAACCTGGTATTCTCTTAAAAGATTAAAAAAAAAAAAAATAGACAACTTGACACGATGGGAAAGCAAGAAACGAGGCAATAGCCATGGTAGCTATAGAAAAAATAACAGCTCATTCCCAAACGAAATGACATGGAGTGGCAGCATTGTACTGAACAAAAATAAACAGAAGCAAACCGATCAAAACTGAAAATAAGGCATTACCTAACCTCGGCACATGCAGACTATACCTAGACAATCCCTCTACAGAGAAGAAGATGGAATGGCTAACCCAAAAAACCAGGGGCACACGGACAACATGTTCAATCAGCACCTCTTCCAACACAAAATGGCATCCTGCACAACTTGGTAGCGCACTTCATGGACAATCATTCCATTACAGCAATCAAGCAAAGCCCAAGAGAAAAAATTAAACATGCCCCTCGCCCAAGTTCATCAACAGAAGTTGAACTGAAGCTAGCCGAGAAGCAGCCGGGAATTATTCTGATGAGTAATAGATTGTCTTATTTTCTAGACAAAGTGTTTGCATGCAATCTTATAATCCTTACCTTTTTTTTTTTAACCTTCTCAAGAAGAACTGTTGTGGTGAATATAAAATTGCGTTCCACGGTATTTCTCCAATGCCTTTTAGTTGCTGTTTTTTTAGATTTTTAATTATGGAACAAGAAGCGGACAAGGAAGTTTTGCCGAAAGAGGCAACATAATAATCCGATACCGTGGGCTTGGAGAACAGCCTCGATAGGTCACCGGATCTTTTTCGAGTAATTAAGGATATGTTCGTTTTTTGAAAACTAGATTTTAAAAAATTATTTTATTTGTTTGTCATTAAAAAAAGTTAGTCAATGAAATATATTTTTCGATCAATGAAAAATTTGACCTGCTTTTCAGAAAAAATATTTTCCTGAAAAATTTGAACGAAAAACACTTTCTGGAAGTTGTGAAAAATTTAAAAATGACATATTATTTGCTGATTATATCAAAGTTGGTTCTTAAACTTTTGATTGTTATATATATTTTGTTTTGAATATTTATTTTTCAATTTCATCTCTTAAAATTTAATTTTTATATTAATTTTGGTCCTCATTTTTATAATTATTATTTGTTTTTTTCTTATCATTTTTTTATTGAAATTTTTTATCTATCAAATTTAATCCTCATTCTTTTGATTGTTACTTATTTTATTTGAAATAATTTATGAAATGTTAATTATTATTATTTTAATTTCTTCATCTTTTATTTTTTTATTTTTTAGATTTGATCTCTATTATTTTGATTATTATTTATTTTATTTGAGATAATTTATGAAATTATATTTTTTTCAATTTCATTCTCATTCAACTTTTTAATTTGTAAGATTTGTTCCTCATTATTTTAATAAACTTGAAAAAAATAAAACATTAATAAGTCATTTTACAGCTCATTTTTCATGATATAACCAAACACTGAAAAATATTTACCAACTTATTTTATATTACACTATCAAATATTAGAAAATAATTTATTTTTTTAAAATTTATTTTTTTAAAAAAAATTATTTTTCAATAAATAAACGAGAAATAAGGCTTTGATGGGTGAATTTTTGTTGGAGCATCGAGCAAGCGATACACGTGGAAGCAAGTCGAGGCCGAAAAAGTCCTTCAGTGCTTACAATAATAGTTCGCTGGGCTTTGATTCGATGCAAGCAGCCATGCAGCATAGAAAATCTGTCCAGGGCCCAAAATGAAAATTGTATCAAAAAGGAAAGTAAGGGAAATAACATATGGCAAGAGTATAGTGGTCAATGCAAGACACAGTATCACCTTCACTGCACAGTATTTCCAGCAGATCAACAAAATAATAGTCCCGGCCAATACAAAACCCTATCCTCTCTTTCTCTATCTCGCTCGCTCTCTCTCTCTCCCATCACGAACAGTAGAAAATTTGAGGTATTGGAATTAATCTTAAGAAATTAATGTATTGTCCTATTAAATGTTGCGTTTGATTTGACACAAAGATCTGATTGGATGACATTTAGGAAAGGAATGGCATCGAAGCTAGCGCAGTTGCAATCCAAGGCTGCTCAAGCCTCGCAGTTGTTGGCAAAACATGGTGGTTCTTATTACAGGCAGTTGCTAGAGCAAAACAAGCAATACATCCAGGACCCACCCACTGCTGAGAAATGTAATCTTTTGTCAAAGCAATTGCTTTACACTCGTCTCGCCAGGTTGGTTTTCTTTGTTTAATTGTTTAATTCAATTGAATATTGCTTGACTGCTAATTCTTTGGCTGTGTTTTATAGATTTCGCAATGGCAACAACAACAATAACATGGACTATTTTTATTTTTATTTCGTATTAGGCAGTGTAATGGTTAGATTTTGGTTCAAATAACCCGGCTCAATTGGCTGCTTAAGATTTTATTTGGGTTGTTTATGTTGCGTTCGAGTCCTGAATTTAGGCTGCTTGGGAGGGATTAATGTCATAAAATTAGTTGATTGCCGTAGAATATTTTAGTCTATATAAGTTTTGGATATCACGTCGGGTCATTTGTGTGCCCTTTTTTATGCTTGAACTGCCTCATAAGGCCAACTAATTGTAATTGCAACCGAGAAAGAATTCCATTGTTCAGTGGGTCAAGTCTGTTGCCAGTGTTCTTGTTTTTTTGTTTACCTTTTCATTCTATACCAGTCTAGTAAGTCTGTAATTGGGATATTTCATCCTTTCTAGTTGGAATTTGACCTGGTTTCTCATTATTAGCTTCCCTGATTCTATATGGATTCATTTTGAACGGACTAGTTAACTAACTAAGAACTTTACAGTGTACATCTGTAAAGACTTTGTCTTTGACAATTCACAAACGATGAAGTTGAGTGGTCCATTGTTGAGTAGTTGGTGGCAGATTGTTTAAGGTTAGAAGCCTTAGTAATATCTCTATCTCCTGCTAATTCTTGAAATGTGGAGATTTATTAGTCGTGCCATTCAGTCAAGAACTGCTGTTAAACTAGCAAATGGTGTTGCATTGGAGATGAATCTTGAAAGAGTTGATGGAAGGTTGAACCTGCTGGTGATTTGTACGATCAAAATAGAACAGTTTGATATCATGAAATCAACCATTGAATGGAGAAGCGGACATTTTTCAAAACTTCAACTCTTTCGGCAAGGGGTTGCACACATTTTCATATTTTCTTGCAGGATGGTCTTGTAATTGTGTCTCGTCTATTGCCAATTAGGTTATATCTGATGTCTGGCTGGTACTCATGCACTGTTGTGTTTGCTTTGTGGTTTTATTATTTCTAGATTTAATTGATACATGACTGAATTCCGAGTTTTAGTGCAATATGGAATGCAAAACAATGCTTATTCGTTTTACTCATCTCATATAAATGTGTTTTTTAATATCTGTACTGATGTTCCTAGTGCAGAAAGTGAGATCGGGAATTGCTAAGATAATAGTATTCTGTATCTTTCATTCTTCCCTGTCTTTCATTTATGTTCTAAACACTGAACAAAATACTATGAGAATTGTGACATAATTTGAGTTTTTAGACAAGCAAATAGTGACTGACAGTTGATTCCATAAATAGTGTTTGCAAACAATATATATGACCCTGAAAAAAAAATGTTCGGTAGTTTTTAACAGAAAATGTTCCATAAAAAGTAATCAAAATTGCTGCTGTATTTTAACAAGCAAAATCTACGTGTTCCTCTTCAAAAACTTCTGTGTTTGCTTAGCTTCTTGCCAATTCTCAGACTATTTCTTGGACATTAATTTCAATATTTTTCATATTAATCCATTCATTTGGGTATGTGAAACAGTATTCCTGGGCGTTATGAAGCCTTCTGGAAGGAGCTTGATTCTGCCAAGCAGCTGTGGAAAAACAGGAAGGAATTGAAGGTTGAGGACGCTGGCATTGCTGCTCTGTTTGGGCTGGAGTGCTTTGCATGGTTTTGTGCGGGTGAGATTGTTGGTCGAGGGTTTACATTTACTGGCTACTATGTCTAAGTGCTGCAAGAAGAAGAATGTGTCATTGGAGTTGAACTGATAAAATCTTGTTCCTCCATCTTGTTGTCAATTGGCCAAGTATGCATATTAAATTTGCCATCCTGCAAAAAAACTGAGATAGGAAACTCATGTCAGCTATGATTTTCCTTTTTCTTGCATTTTCCCATGGATCGAGAGCTGTCACTTGATCATCCTAGCTTGTGGTGCAATATCTTTTGAGCAGTTTTTTTTTTTTTTTTTCAAATAAATAAAGATTAAAGGAGAGTGGGAAGGGGATGACCCTAAGTCCTCCAACATATACTTGGAAATTACATAACATTGGTTTCAGGATTAGTGCCATTTACTGGAAAAAGCAGTTTTGGTCAAAACTTAGCTATGTGGTTCGCTTTCTCTGCCAACCGATTTATAACAATCGTCACTAGTACCTGAAGCTTATCGAATTATACGAGCTTCCAAACTGTCATTATCCACCTTATATTTTTCACCCTCACCACTAATACTTCTAGATAATGTATTTGCTACAGAACTCTCTTTACCTTTCCCATATAAAATTTGATGCGCGGATCCTATTTGTTTAGTTAACTCTTTTTTTATGCATTGGAGTATGAATCTTTTGTTATAAAATATGTTTTAAACTCCCAAGATTAATTTTAATCATGAATTGATCATCCTCTAATTATCATGAATATGGTTATATACTTCTTTTTATAAATTGATAATCCTAAATATCTTGTACTTAATGCCTTGCTAAATCAGGTTAATGGCCTCCCTTCTTATCTTAAGATTGCACCCAATCCATTCACTCAATTTCCACTGGTGTTGAACATAAAGATATTTTTAGCTTGTTAAAATCTTCTTGGCCTTTCTAATTGAAACTATGATTCATCAATAGATCGGATAATGGTGCATAGTGGTTTACTGATAATACAAGGTACTTTGATGAACTTTTTGTAATATTCTGTTAAACCCAAGAAGCCCTTTAATTCTTTACCTGTACGAGGAATTTTCTTTGGATAAGTTGCTATTATTAGTTTAATACGTTTTATAATCAATTAGATATTATACGTGATATTATTATATTTATATAAATATATATTTATAATTAATAAAAAATTAATTTATCTTTAATATCCATTGTCTATACTTTCTTAAATACTGAACATTCATTTGAGTGATAGAAACTAGTACATATTATGTTTTTTTTTTTATGAGAGGAAGCAAGTGTTCTCATAAACCGAAATATAAATGATATCTAGAACTAATATGTAGGCGCTTGTTATAAGACATATACATTGAATTGGCATGCATGATAATTTCTTATAGAAAGATCACCTATGTCTATAAAAATATTCATGTGACGGTTATATAAATGATCTTTAAACTTGAGATTACTAAGTTATCTTATATATAAAATGTTATGCTTTGATCTTGTTATATGTTGCCTTAATCGATGTAACAAAAGGGCAAATATTGGATATAACATGAACTATATAAAAGTACTTGAGTGATTAAGAGATGATTCATCATCCTATGTGAGTTAGAGAAAATTTTTCATCTGTTCTCGAGTGGTATTGACTGAGAAATTCTTAGCCAATGTAGAATGAGATTTAAAAAGAGTTTAAAATATTATTCAAACAATCAGTGACTATTATGTAGATAACAAAAATGATTTAACATGATAGGCATATTTCATGCTTTAATGTTAAATCAGAATATTATTGATGAAATAATATTAATTACACTAAGAAATCGGTCACTTAAAAGTTAAGTCAAATCACTAATAACTTTTCTAGTATTTGGAGGATCATGACACATTATCAGACGATGCACTTATTCTTTAAGTATATATTAAAAAATTATTGAATTGAAAATAAATTAAAATATTTAATTTGTTTAATTCTATTTAATTAGAATTACAATTTATGTTTGGATTTATGTTTGGGCCAACATATTAGAAACCTAATGGGTCACACACATCAAGAACCATTAGTCGGAAATTAAATTGAGATGATTTGATTAAGTATGACTTGATTAAACTATATTTTTAGAAATTAAGGACTACAATATAATTGAAACAAAGAATATATTTATAGACCTAGAAAAATTAAGTAAGGACTTGATTGAGTTAATTTCTAAAATTGTCCTGGATAAATATATAAATATTAATCAGAGGATAAATTGATATTTTTCTAATTTATAGGGTTTTTTATATTTTTCTATAAATAGTAAGTTATGTTTTTATTTTTATTTTTATTTTTATAAGAGAGTGGTTGTATATTAGATATAAAAACTACATAAGTCATGAAATAAAGAGTTAGCACTCTAGGCACAACAACCCCTCTTTTCTATATAGGGATTTAAGAGATTGGTGATTCGTGTGGATATCGTTGGGGGCCGAATAATTGGACGACTTGTGGTTTGCGATAACCTAACCTTTAAAGCCGAATAAGATCAGATCTTTAGGTAATAAATTAAAAAACAACCCTAAATCTGTCTAAAAGGATCCTAGGGACTCTTGAATAATTTTATTTTATTGTTTTCATTGTGTGTATAATATTTGGGAACCTAACAATTACACTATTAGTTGAAATGATATGCTCCAAATACTTCACTTGTTGCTAAAAAAACATCTGAATTGATTCGCAAATAACTGATTATCTCTCAATTTTTTCAACACCAATTTAAGATGATAGATATTTAATTTCAGAGTAAAGCTATGTATTAGTATGTCATAAAAAAATTCGAATACAAATCTTCTGAATAAAGTTTTTGCTTATTATTCATCAAACCTTGAAATGTAACCGGTGCATTAATCAATTAAAATGAAATTATCTTGAACTCATAATAGCCATGATTAGTTTTAAAAGATATATTTTCCGTATCGAATCTAGCTTGAAAAATAATTGAGAATCATAGAATTCATCCATGAAATCATTAATCAAATAAGAAATTTGTTCTTAATAGAAAAGCTAATCAATTGTTTATAGTCGGCACATATTAATCTTCAAGTGTTGTTCTTCTTTTTAACCAACAATGGAGAAACAAATGTGCTGTAACTATCTTGAATAATTCCATTTTATAACATCTATTTTACAGAATTTTCTATCTTTTTTTAACATAAAAAGCTTTTGTATGGCCTGATATTAATTGTTTTATCTCCCGATATCAAGGGTGCCTTGTGATCTAAGCTCTTGGCAGGCGGAAGATGTTTTGGTTTTGCAAACTTAAATTCATGCTTTTCAAACAATGCCTTTACTTCTGAATTTTACAATCCCTTTCTTGGTGCTTCAGAAGCTTCCATGGGCATAGGACATTTGTGATCATACAATACAACCTTGTTTTAAACTCTATCCTGGCTGTGATCATTTACAGCCTTGTTTTTTCCACAATCATTTTCAACATAATTATTCTGACAATTTTATTTTAATAAAATCAAATATAATTAGTAAATAAATTCTCAATCAATATATTTCAAGAACCACAATACACTTGTAAAGATCAAATTATGCTATTTTGTCAAAAAATAAAATAAAATTCTTATATATTAATTCACTATTTATTTTAATTTTATGTGTTAATTGTCAAATTTGTCCAATATTCAAAACCTGATCACGTCAGGTTCGGATACAGATAGTATCCGTGAATATCCGTTGACATGTACAAGAGCCGACCCAAACACAGAACTTAACCCTACTACACTCTATTCCCTGCTTGCTCTCTTTCTCATCACCAAGAGAAGAGATAGAGAGAGAGGTATGAAACTTAGCGCTCTATAATCTGCAATGGTTTTCATTAATCATTTCATTTCATTTTGATTTTGTATTCCTCTCTCAAATCAAATCAAATCTTGCTCTTAGATATTCCTACTTGGTTTTGACTCATTTGGTTTTCTCATCTAATTACGGGCTGGTTTCTGATTCGAAACCCTAAGCTTAATGTAATCATTCAAAATTAATTGTTCTTTTGATTTTACCGAGGCAAGATCTGAATTTGATGGTGCTCTACGTTTTATTTTGGACTGGGTTAGGTAATTCATAATGGCTTCAAAGCTAGTTCAGTTGCAATCGAAGGCCTGTCAGGCCTCAAAGTTTGTGTCTAAGCATGGTGGTTCATATTACAAGCAGTTGTTAGAACAGAACAAGCAATATATCCAGGATCCACCCACTGTTGAGAAATGCAATCTTTTGTCCAAGCAATTGCTTTACACTCGCCTCGCCAGGTTCGTCTTTCTTTCTCCATTTCATTTAACTTATACGAAGCTTCATTGATTTTTTTTTAAATTATGGTATTTGTAGCTTTTAGTATTTGTTTCTCTTATTTTGAGTAATGTGGACTCTCTTTTTAAAGACCTACCTTGTAAATGTCGTCAATTGCTATGTTACCCAAGTGTTGCAGATGCGGATGAAATTCAGAATTATGAGGAATCTTGTATTGTGTGTCTATTTAAGCTTAATTGTGAAATTTGGGATCGGATGATCTGTATGATCTTAACCAGCTAGCCCGGATCTGTTTTGGCTTGTTCGATTTGCATTTTAGTCCTAAATTAAACCGATGTATGGAATCAAGTAATATAACAATGCGATGTAGATTTTTTAGCCTATGAAACAGTATTGAACTAGTTTTAATTTGTAAACATGTTAGATAGATCATATGTTATGTCTTTTGTGTACCGCATTTGTGTGTGTCCATGTGAACTGGGTGGATTATACTAGTTAGCCAACTAATGATTGTAGGCACCGAAAAAGGATTAGACAGAAGTGTAGTGACGTTGGATGAAAAGGGCAAAAGATAGCTACAATTAGCTAACGCAGCCAAAGTCTGGTTGTCTGGGTTGAACAACCAGAAAACAGAACTAGCCTCTTATAAAATTATCAAAATATCAAAGTTGTTTCTTAGTACAATAGTAGTAGCCCTTAAATACTAGCAAAATCCTAAATAAAAGAAACCCTAGCCCTTAAAAATAACTAAATCTTAGCCGTCCAAACTGCCAAAATAAAAAATATGTAAATAAACTATTAAAAGAAAAACCCTAATTATATGAAGACTACTACTGTTTTAACTCCTGCATCATGTAGTGTCATTTCTCATCCAGGGAGGGCTTTCCTGCTGCTAAAAGAATGCATTTTGAGGGGAGTGAACTGGCTAAGAACTTTATTGGTTACTTTGAAAAGAATATGTTTTTAAGAACTCACTTATTTGGACTTTAATGTTCAAATTGAAGAATTGCTGTTGAATTAGTAAACGATGACGCATTGGAAATTAATCTTTCAAGTGCTGATGGAATCAAAGTATTAGAAAGGAAAATTGTTGATAATACTATGCGCCGCTGATCCTTGAAATGTGAAAATTTATGTGCACCAGTCAAGAATTGCTGTTGAACTAGTAAACGATGATGCATTGGAAATTAATCTTTCAAGAGATGATTGAATCAAAGTTTACAATAGGAAATTGACTATAAATGGAGAATTGAACACACTGTTCAAAACTACTATTTCCAGCTAAAAAATTGCACGTGTCCCTTGTTTTCTTCTAGGAAGGTTATGTAATTTTGTGCTGTATATATTGTGAATTAGTGTTTTTCAAAACAGGATTATGCATTATTGTTGTTGATGGCTCATATTAGTGATCTTGTTGATGGAACCAGAATAGCAATGCATACATGTTTTCTTTCTCCTCACATATTCATGTTTTTTAAAAGTCATGAAGATCTGTTTTCAAAAAGGGAGTACACAATCACTGAGATAGTTTTCTATAACTTCAATTCTTCCTCATCTGGAAAGCTTAGGTGACATCATTAATGTTTTGGCTACCGAACAGGTTAAATCTCATGGCTTTTTTGGCATATGATTTGATTTTTAGGAACAAAAAATACTGTAGAGATGCTGGGGATAGATTCCATAAAGGTGCCTGCAAGCTGTATACGTGAAACAGGATAAAAATATCCTGAACCTGTGGTGATTTTGAACAGCACATATTCCTTAAGTATTCAAATCAGTGCTGCATTGTGAACCAAGAAAAAAAACATATTTCCTTATAAAAAATATTTGAGCATGCATTTACTGAAGTAGCATCTTTTTAGTGAATGTATAGACGATTTCTTGTATGCAAAAATGATGGAGGCACTATTACTTTAACGGTTAATGCACTTTGTGTTTAGACTTTAATTTCACATATTAATCCATTCATTTGGGTATGTGAAACAGCATTCCTGTGCGTTATGAAGCATTTTGGAAGGAGCTTGATTATGCTAAGCACCTTTGGAAACACAGGCAGGAGTTGAAGGTTGAGGATGCTGGCATTGCTGCTCTGTTTGGGCTGGAGTGTTTTGCATGGTACTGTGCTGGTGAGATTGTTGGTCGAGGGTTTACATTCACTGGCTACTACGTCTAAGTGCTGCAACAAGACGACACACCTCCGGAGTTGAACCGATAAAGCTTGAGATTTCTGTTTTTCCCGTTCATCTTGTTTGCAATTGACCATTGCATATATACTAAATTTGCTATCCTTCATAAAAATTGAAAAACTAGGCCAGGAAAACTCGTTTCCGTGTCACATTTTTCCTTGCATTTTCGCTTATGCCATGCGGCTGTCCTTCAGGCTCTATTCCTTCTGCTCAGAATATCATGTCTCTGAAAAAAAAAAAAAAAAACTAGAAGGAAAACATTTTTCATGAAGGTGAGTTATTTTCTAGCATTTGAATGTGTTAATGCAAATATCAAGTATTCTTATGATACTATATCCCAGTATTTGTTTGAGTACGGGGGATGACACTGGCTTAAGCCTGTGCATGACTTCCATGTTGAATCTGAAAATTTACCGTGGCGGCTCAGGATTTGTACCACCCACTGTACAAAGCTGTGATTTACCGGTCAAAACTTTAGCACCCAGAAAGATTGATATATGTTCAGGGATGACTGATACTCTTTATCACTTAAATTATCCGTGGCCGACCCATCCTGTAAAACTTGTTTAACATCATTCGTTTCTGGCTAAAGCAATTGAAGTGATTGAATTGTTTTTGTGGCATTTTGTGCTGTTGTCCTGTGTGAACGTTTTTGCAGGTAGTAGTAATTTTTTATTTTAATTTTAATTTTTAAAAATTTATTTTTAATATAAATACATTAAAATAATTAAAAAACGCAAAAAAATATTTAGAGTAATTTTTTTTTTTTTTCAAAAAAAACGAGTTCACACTGCAAAGTGCAAACACAATCGTAATATGTTGGTCCTCTGTAGAGGAAGCTCAGCAGTCGCAGCGATGTAGCTCCATGCACTAAAGCATGCCTTTTCAAGTTCCAACATAACTGCAAAGGAGAAATAAGAGAAGGGCGGCTACCCCGAAAAGAAAAAAGGGAGGAACACTAGGAGATAAAATACATTGAAGATTTTCACATGTAACAAAGAATGCAAATCGAAGTAGCACATAGTTTTACACATGGTTCATCAAACAAAATAGTTTTTCCACTGATCGCCAATTATATAACCCTAATTGCAAAATTACATCTCAAAATCCTCATGTCTGCCTTGTATAGCATCAAAAACAGGACGGTGTGAGTTGGGGAATTGTGTGTAAGTTTATGCTGCAGCTATTATTTTCAATTAAGCAGCCTGTATTAGAATTTTTTTTATTAGGCAGCCTGTATCAGATATCCCTGAACTCTCCACGTTTAAAAGAGACGGTTCCTGAATGCCGTAATCACTTTTGGGGAAAAAAGCAAGACAAATGCCAAGACTGAACCAAAAATCATTTTAATAGCATAGCTCAAAAAGTCACGGTCAGATTCTTCAGAGGTGCTCCTTGTGGTTGAAAAGGATTTAGCTGAAGGTAGGGCTTCTATCACTGCATCTGCCAAATCTGTGATGAAGGATGAAGTGCAACCCAGAGCAGGTACACGACCCCAATTCTCAATGCCAGATTCCAGAGCCAACTCCTTATATTCCATATCAATCTCTTCAAGTGTCTCTATGTGCTCACTGACAAAGCTGAGATTTTAAATCGGAGTTAACAAGAGATATCAGTGTTAAATTTCTGATTAAGATTAAAATTGAGTAGGACGAGTTGTCCCACCAATTAAAACATATTTCAACCTACCACACCATTAATAAAGGGAGAATGTCCTGTCGAAACTAGGACAACTTTATTGAGAACAATCTTCCAGGACTCGAAAAACAATAGAACTTAAAACACACATCAAAGACCTCTGGCCTCGACACAATATGTTCGCATCAATATTAGCGTGTAGTCAAATCCAAATTATCATCCATACAGCAGGTCCAGAGGTCCCTACTTTAATATAATTTCATATAACACAGGAATAATTCATGTCCAATGATGCATGAAACATCCAAAAAGATCAGCATGCTGCATGTTTTAAGACCTATAATACCATCATGCATTTTGGTATCACAAATTCTTCAAAGTAGCATCTGTAGCAGATTGATGGAAACTCATACTTGCATAATTGGACTCCAAAACATTTATGGATTAGTCAATTATCTTTCTTTTCAAACACAAACAAAATGACTCTATCTTCAGAGTGAAGCCTTCATAATGATTGTACTGCAGTATATTAACAAGTAAAACATCGTGAAAGAAGTTACTGGATCAATATATTCATGGTTTATGGCACCGACCAAACAAACTGCTAAAGTTGGCGAAGTAAATATTACTTGGATCAATATATGGAATGCACAAACCAACTGAAAGAAGCTTGAATAACACCAATTAACTGCACGAAAAAGGAAAATGCAAGTTGCATACCTTACTGGTACAGCTAGAAGACTTTTGACACCTTTCTGACCAAGCTCAACAAGAACTTCATCAGTGTAGGGCTTCAGCCATTGCACAGGTCCAACTCGGCTCTGGTCAGGGGAAAAAAATCAAAGGAATGATAGGTCATATTGCAAGATCTCAGCAATAACAAAACATGAAAGTAGGCAAAACCTAATGATGGGAAATAAGAAAATGAATGCTTAAGTAAAATAGACAGCAGCCAGGGTAGCAAGCGCAATACTGTATGGTAAACCTCATTAAATTAGATTATAACCAACCTGGTAAGCAAGAGTATGATCATTGTAAGATCCTCTAGCTTTCAACTCTTGCATTATTAAGTAGATGCACTCTTCCATTTGATCTTTGTATGGGTCTCCTGCATCCTCCACGTAAGTCAATGGCACTCCATGGGCACTGAAGAATATCATGACCTAAGATACCATATAAAATTAGAATAACCAGGGGACAACAATCTAAAAAAAAGATCAGTTTTGTGCCTCACAAAATTATGCATAATATTCAATAATTGAACTCACCTCTTCAGGTTTAGCAAATTTTTGCAGCTCTTCACCAATCAAGTCAGCCATAGACTTGATATAACCTTCTCGCTGATACCAGGACTGTATAATGGCAATTGGAAGCCTTGATAGATATGCATCTTCACTGAAAGTTCACTCACATCCAGAGAGGTTAAAGTTAAGCAATATTTTCAATGTTCTGCAAAAAGAAGGAAAGAAAATTGAGACGGATATAACACCTAAATATATTCTGGAGAACACGGAGGCTTGACCCAGTTGTGGAGATCGAGAACTGCGGATAAAGTGGCAGCACTACAAGCTTCGTTATCTTGTCCTTCTTGATCTGCCAAATAAAACAAGTATGATTGATCAAGTAAAAGTTATTAGGAGATTCACAACGAACTTCAAAGGATACATAAATTGAATACAAAAGTTGGAGTCTCACCTGATGAATTGCTTCCTCAGTGAATGGGTACCAATACCTCATTCCAACGTAGACATTTGCAGTCAAACCCTTTGCTTTCAAAGCCATTTTGATTCCATCAGCCTGCAACAATTTTCTCAAAAGTCTAAATGTATTTGCCTTCAGGAAGAAGCAGTGGTACACATAAAACTGATAAAAGGAAAGAAAGCAGAACGTAAAAACTGAAACATGGTTTTCTCAAGGAAAAACTCTAAACCACAAGCAAAGATCACCCAAAGAAGAAGCCAGGAATCTTAATTCTTAAAAGGGCATGCATTCTACCTGCTCATCCGTTATTTTACGCAAAGGCGAGCCCCCTCCAATAGAAGCATACCCTTCTTTACTTTTAGGAGCACGAAGCACAGAAATTAATTTTGCCAAAGGTTTCTGAAGAAATTGAAACAGCCTGGGAAGTCTTATAATATCCTGCATTATAATAACATTACTACTGTCAGATCAACACCAAACCCTAAACTAGGAATGTTGTCTAAAATAAAGAATCGACGAACAAGCGACATACTGGATCAGCAAACAAATTGAACAAAAACGGCTGGACATCATTAAGCGTTTCGGGCCCTCCAAGATTCAAAAGAAGCACGCCAACCTTTTCTTCTGTCACATGCAAATGAGAATCAACAAAACCTTCACAATATGCGCCTACTCCAACTACAGAGGCAGCGCAGAATGCTTGCCCAACCGGATTTCTCTTCACAACCGGACCAGACAAGTATGATCTCCCGCTAGCTGTCATTCCCTTGTTAGCCGAACTAGAACTCGAAACCACTAACGATTCTCGAGAATAAAGTTTATCCGGCTGCTGAAATTCCTCGGACGAGTGCCTAGCTACTGAAACAACAGATCTAGCACGCGGGCACGACCTGCAAATTAACCAACAATATCGATAATAATTAAGATCAATTGAATAAAATCAGCCGACATGATCCAGACCATCATGAATTATCAATCAAGTAAAAATAAAATCTATCAAGAAAAAATGCAAAAAAAACCCCGAATTACCTTGAGAAATTACGATTGGAAGCAGGGAGCTTCGTCTGGGGAAGCGCACCACAGAACGACGTGGCGTCCATGGCTTCGATTTGAAGAATAGCAATAAGGAAAAGACTGGCTAAGACGGTGAAGACAAGGAGAAGAGAAGGGAGGTTGGGGATGCAAATGGAGTTTTGGGTGTTTTTATAAAATAAAATAAGGGAAAAAGTCAAAGAAGAAAGCAAATGGCTTTGGTATTTAGGTGCGTTTCCAGGATGCTGGGGTTTGACTGTTATCTCTCCCTATCACCCCTCTTTGGTCTCATAAGTTTATAACTTTTTAGGGTGATGTAATTTTTTATTTAGATGAATATTTTATTTTTTAAAAATATTAAATTAATAATTTTTAATAATTTTCATATACTATATCAAAAAATAAAAAAATATTTTAATATATTTAAAAAAATACTCCGCATAGGATACCAAATATAGTATTTAAAAAATTTATTTAATTTATTTATCATATTAATATGAAAAATACATTATTAAAAGAATCTAATTTTAACTGAGAGTAAATTAACTTGGGACTGTAGGTCATTGATGATTATTGATGCTATTTTTTTTTATCAGGATGTATGAAATTAAATTCTTTTTTTCCTAGATAATTTTAAAGATTTATTTTCAACATCTATTTATGTAAAAAATTAAATTAAAAGAAAAACATATTATTATTGCGTGGATGTCATTTTGACACGACTGGAAAATCAGAGTACCAACCAGAATTTGTCGTCTTCTTATCTCGGTGGCAGTCAAAGAGGGTAGGTTTGATTTTCAAGTAGCTGAGAAAAGAAGGTGCACAAATCCGCGTCGTTTTGATGGAATAAGTTTTGAATCTTTCTTTCTTTGGTGTTCCTTAATTTACCCTTCGTTTAGAAGCTATTCTGATGAAAACCCTGTCTAGGATGGTACTTTCATAACCTGCTTTAGTTTAGGGTTTTTGTGAACCACTATATAAGCTTAACTCCAAAACTACATCCTGCGTGGTTTTTCGGCACCCACACAATGCAAATCTGTTTCTCTTCTATAGAATGCTGCTTGTTCCATGGTAACAAGATCTTTCTTGCCGTGTTTTGATTGGTTAAAGCTGTGATTTTATGTATACTAAAACAATGGTTTTATATGCTAGAATGAATTTGATTACGTTAAGGTGTGGATCGGCTCTATAACAGAGTCAGCAGCAGGCGCCGATCCATGGCGACCTGACTGCCGCTTAGAGCCAAAATTCAGGTATGGCCGGATGAAGATACCTTGAAACTCATCGTTGTTTCTTGACACAATAATCCGGTTACATCTCTATTCACCACTGTCTTTCTCTTCCCGTTTTTTGCAAAAATGGCGGCGCCCAGTCAGACACGGGTGATTATTGGTTTTATTTAATGCCAAATCACCTTTTGCATGGTGCCCAAATTGAGCTGCTTTCACGATTGGAGGGAGTCATTACTTGATCATGGCTTCCTTCAAATTCTAAGCAGCTAAATTCCTTTAACTGTGCTTCTCTTTAACCATTTCAAATAACTCAAAGCCCTTTAAAACGTATTTTTTTTTAAAATCTGGAAAATAATCCAATGGGTAAATCCACCAGCCTTTTGCTGCTCATTTCCCTTACTGAAAATCTTTTTTATCTTGTTAAACATGTACATCTTTATATAGATCTCCATTTTGCCAGCGGCATTCCGTGATCAAGGCTAAGCCTTTGAATTCGATGGCATTGCTGATCTCTTTTACTGCTGACTGTCGTGCTTAGTTCTCGCTTTCGAACATGTAATCAAAAACAGGTGTTGAGCAACAATGACTTTAAACAAGTCTAAGTAGTAGGAAGCCCCACTCTAGGAGTTGATCAAGCACCAATCGAAGTTTGCTCTTTCTGTTGAACATGGGAGAATGTCAGTTGAAATGTAAATGTTTGTCATCAGAGTATCAATTCAGAAACCAAGCGTTTCTCATCAGACTGGAGTATGCAAACATGGAAAGACAAAATATCCAATCCAGATATGCAAGTTAGGGGTGAAGGAATGGATAAAAGGAAAGCCAGATCACCCGAGACTGTTAAAAGAAGATGAGGCAGGAAGTGGTTAAAATTTATGTTGGAGCTACTTCGGGTGCTTTTGGAGTTCCAACATGGTTACCAAGATTTCTAAATAATACCTTTGAAGTTAATTCACAAAAGCAAAGCACCATGGCAATGATACATGTGACTCACTCATGAAAGCAAAATATGCGCAGCTTTAATTTCATTCCTAGAACTCGAAACAAGCTTAGATGTAGTCGTAACATGACCTACCGAATGAACATACTCAGAAAATAATTTGCTTGCAAAGGGATCAAATGACAATTCTATTAAGTTAATGCACGACATGACGACAGAACGCTAATGGTTAACAATCAGAGGGATATCTAAGATCCAACAAATCCACACTGGCAAGAGCCTTAAGGCGAGCTAAAGAAAATTGGCTTGGTAAACTTCAAATTTCGTTCATCAAAATTCAGGTGTACATGAAAAGCTTGACAGCATTATCTGCTGTAACTAAAACTTAGTGCTCAAGAGGAGAGCTACAGACCTAATGAAAAAATTGAAGTCATAATAGTTCACCTTCTTAAGGGAGCAACTGCATTCTTAAGTGAGAATCCATCAAAATAAAAAGGACAGGATAATATATCCTCTTTATTGTAATTGTTTTGGTCTATTTTGTTCCAATGCTCCATCCAAATTCCAAACGACTACCAATCCAGTTCTTTGCTAACTAACAATTTTCAGCGTACAAAGTCAATAAAATCACAATTCTAATGTGTTTGTTTTTGCATTACAATCTCCTTTTTAAAATACGTTTAAAATTGCTTTTCGCTGTGTAAAAGTTAACATAATTATCTCAGACCAAATTCAGTTCAATACTGAGACTAGTGTGGTAATTCAGAAATCAAGGATAGGCTTTTGGCACGATGATATTGCTGATCTAATTATTTATTAGACATCAAAACGATATTTGAACTTTCATTTCCACCAAACCAGAAATTTCATCTCTTTTAAGTAATGCATTAGTTTGCTAATGAATACACCAATTGAAGTGTGCTTCAACTGTTGAACGTGGGATGGCTTTTCAGCGGAGAAACCAACGGTTGTTCACTTGCTGTGACAAAACAACACTCCAATTCTAGGAAGGAACAAGTGAAGGAATGGATGAAAGGAAAGTAGAACACACAACATAGGCAAGAGAAGATAAGTTGGAAGCGTCACCAAGGAGAAAACACAAAAGTGTCATATAGGCACAACATTTGGACATTTTTGGAGTTCCAACATAGTGACCAAGATTTGTAGTTAGTTTTCTTATTGTCTTCCCGTTTCAATCTGCAACTGCAGGTGAAAAGTTCAGAACCCAATTGCCAATTACCAGACTGGAAATTCACAATGAACAAAAAGTCAAGCAGAGTCAATTAGAAAATGGAAGTACAAGAATATTTGCATTTGATACGAAAGCACGCGCAATATTATGCTCATCTAGTGAATCTGATTCTACCAAGGACATTTTAGACTCACACAGTGCCTTTAAGTTGATTCACAGAAGCAGGCATTATACTCGAACCAATCCTAAAAGTTGATATACAGAACCATCCCTCAGTCACAATTGCAAGTATGCATGCCTTTAAGTTCATTCATAATACTAAGCCCTATAATCAGAACAAACCTAAATGATGCTGATAAATGGAACTCTCACCAAGTCACAATTGCAAATAGGCATGCATTAGTTGTTTCCATAAAATGACCAAGATCAGATTTGCAAGTAGCATGAATAATGGCTATCAGATACCATGCATAGTGCCCCACTGAGTTCTCAATAGTCAATTCATCATAAAAGAACATGTACAGGAATTGCTAGTGGATCAAAATCAGAAGCATATCTAAGATATAACAAATCCACCCTGGCAAAAGAGTTCTAAGAAAGCTGGCAAAATTGATTAAAATACCAAGTTTCATACAACAAAAATTCCAGTGCACGGGAAATTTTTTCACAGAATTTTCAGCAAACTAAAAATTCAGAATCACAAAACTACATTGATATCTCAATAAGTCCACTCTATCAAGGAAGCAGCTAAACCCATCAGCAAGGATCATTAAAAACAGCAATCACAATCAAATGGGCAAAGAGGGGTATCTCCACCACTGCTCTTGCTAAAACCCAATTCCTCTTCTGTATATATGTTCATCCCATCTTCTGTTTTCTTCCGAGACCTACAAGGCGGGTCTGTAAACCTTCCCTCTTCATCTTCTTTACTCTTCTTCTTCTTCTTCTTTGTCGTCAATTTTGGTTTCTCTTCCCCATTTACATTTGCCTTCTCAACTTTCTTTTGTTCAGGTTTCTTCCTCTTCTTTCCAGAGAAAATTTCATCTATCTCATTACCTACTTTCATTGGTGTTGAAGAGGGTTTTGCCTGCTCTACGTCTGCATTTTCTTGTTCTTGTATAGGTTTCTTTGAATAAATCTTTTTGGGCACAATCAATGGAGAAGGTTTTCCCTGCTCTATATCAGCATTTAGTTGTTTCTTTGAAGAACTCTTTTTGGGCATACTGAATCGAACTGAAAGTTTGATACCAGTTGTTTAACTAGAATCCAAGAAAAACAAGAGCACCAAGCATCAAACACCCAATTCAATTGCCAACAAAATGTACACTAATAATTCACAGATTACTCGTGTTTTAAAAGACCTGCTGATATAAGTCAGCCAACTGGAGAATAGCAGAGGAACAAACAAATAACAGCTAAATACAATGGAACATCTAGCTCAAAATCAGTAAGCTGAATTCGCACATTTTCAGCCACAAAATGCACAAATAGTTCAAAATTGAGAATTTCTTCGAATGCCATTTTCTTCATTATTCAGTAGCAGAAATTTTTTTTTGAAGATTTTCAATTGAAACTCAAGAACTTGTTTGATTTTTCATTGTTTAGCACCCGAAAAAAAAAGGTGTAAATTTATTTTTACAAATGTTACTTTAAAAAAAAAAACAATAGTCAAATTAATCAAATTCGTTCTCAATAGCAAGAGAGATTAATTTGTCTGAGCTGAATTCATCATTTGCATGAAAATAAATTCGGTTTTTCTACGTTTCCAGGAAAGCAAACACAAACAAGTTGGGGATTTTTATTTTAATTTTAGGTTTTTTAGCATGAAAATCAACTAGAAAGTAGTAATTAAGAAAGAAATAAGAGAGTTAAAAGATACGAGAGAAGAACTAACCTCTGGTAGCAATCTGTAGAAGGAGAATAGATTGGAGACGGACAGTCAAGGAGGCAAAGAGAACGGGGCAGCAAGGATTCTGTAGTTTTATAGGAAACGCTATTCAAGTCGCTTCCCCATGATAATACCATGCGGTTTTTAAGGAGTTAAATATGGACGGTTCGATTTTGATCAGGAAGTTAAGGATGCTAAAAACCATACCGAGATTAATAATATCATGTGAGCCTGACTGCCACGTAAGTCTTAACGAATTGATCTCGCAGCTTTCTACAATAATTGTTATATACTATATATACATAATATAATTGCAACCTAAAACAACCATAGTCATTTATTTTTTTTCCTGTTTAGAGTTAAAAAGAATGTCACTTAGGGAATTGGGAAATTATTGTTTTTTTTAACACTCCAATACTGCATAAATATAGGAGTAATTTCAAATTTGTAAGAGATTTATTTATTTATTTATTTATTTTCTTTTTTGAAATTGATTCTGCAACGAGCATGGACTTGTCGCAGCAGTAACGCAACCACGAGTCTATTTATTTCATGTAAAATATTTTTTAGATTTCTTTGTGTTTATTTTAAAAAAATTGAAAAATATTCATATCTTATTTTATAAATATTAATCAAATTACAATATCATCTAACTATTTCAATCATCATCATTATTACCACTATTATCTTTCTTACATCACCATCACCACGATCATTACACTATTATTTCAACGTCATCTCATTACTACATTTTATTTTAATGCTGTCATATCACTATTATTATTTTATCATTATCATATCATCATCACTTATTTATTTATAATCACTGTAATTTCATCACTATCATTCTTTTTTTTATTATTATTATCACGATCATTTTATTATTATCTTTATTATCATTATTACTATCGTTTTTTCACCAATATTACCATTTCACCACTAGAAAATATTTAAGAAGTTCCATGTTGTTTCTGTTAAGTTACTTCAATGCCCTTTTTTTTAAATTAAAAAATCTATAAAAATGTAAGGGTAAAATAATTTTGTTTAAAATATATTTTTTTTAAATTCTACTTACTATCAACCTGGAACGGACAAATTAATGAAAAACTTGATTTTATTTTATCAAAACAATATAGTTCCATGATTTCAAAAATAAATAAATAAATAAATATATACACACACCCAAATCAACCCACCCCTAGAGCCTGGGTACATGAATGGCAAATTATAGTACAATTAAAAAAATATTTTAAAAGAAAATACTTCAAAAACATTAAAATTATTATATATATAAAAAAAACAGATACCATAACAAACACTCCCGAAACATGCACAAGGAAAAGCAGAATCAAATCAAAGCACGTCACTCTTGCCAAAAATGTCGGTCACGGTTAGAGTATGAAGATTTTAGTCTGCTAACATTCGGAATGCAACACCAAACTGCATCATCATCTTCTTGGAGGCTGAATCGTTTAGGGAGCATTTCCCAAAAGCAATAATGCTATTGATTCCAAAATTTCTTATTTTAGTATATCATCCATTCAAATAACTGTTCTTGCACCATGCATGGAGCGATACAAGGCTTTTCACTCTCACTCTGTTCTCATAACAACTAACAAAATTATAGGTCTCGTCTAGCCATACAACACGCACTTCAAGTATCAACTTAGCGCAGTCATACAGCTCATAATCCTGGAATTGGGAACTGAGTTGTAAGTGCTTCAACTCTTCTTTGAAGATCTGATACTTTATCTGTTAGAGGGAAATCAGGGGATTTAACAAACTTTAAGAAATCCTGGAGCTTGGATCCGGATACTGATTTTTTAGCTTCAAGACTTATTTGTACTCCTTCATGAATCAAGTCAGCAGTAGCTACAAATTCTCTCTCTGTAAATCCTCTGGTAGTCATCGCAGGGGATCCAATGCGAATGCCACCAGGAACTAGGGCGCTCTTATCACCTATTGAAATTAGCAGAGCAGCCATAAGCAAGGAGCGGCAATAAAGGGAAAGAGATTGGGATTGAGAGAGACAAGGAAAGAGAATATAGAACAAGGCTAACCAGGCACAGAATTCTTGTTGAGGGTGATAGAAGCCATGTCAAGGATTTTCTCCACCCGAGCCCCATCAAGTCCCTGTTGACGGAACATATATTGATAAATATGCGAGAAGTAAATGGGGACAGATGCCACCGCTGAAAAATGATGCATAAAACAGTTTGTCATAGTAAGATGCTATGTGGTCAAAATAGTGACCATGCCCTTTCAGGTTAAAACTCTGCAATAAAAATCAAAGCTTACAAAATCAGGCCGAACCAATTCATAAGCATTACAATGATCATGTACAGACAGAAGTGCTCTCAACAATACAGGTATGAACACAAACTACATTGCCGCATTCATTGACAAGTGACATCATATGGATATGATGATTCTGAGAATTGGTTTGTAACATCTTATACAGCGTTTATGAACAATATATGGTTAGGATTCTTCCGAAAATTGACCATAACATCTTATGCTCCTTTTGCAGCCATGTTACATAAATTGATTTTACACTTGAGATTATGATATCCAAGTAATAGCAAAGGGCATTCATATGCTGGGAAAAACCTTGATGGTGACAGATAACCAGCAAAAAATTGCAATACATCTCAGAAAATAACGGAGACAATGAAGCAACAAGACACTTACCAATGGCCTTAGATCTACAAGAATGAGATGATTGTCGCTGCCACCAGAAACCAGTTTATATCCTAATTCAACCATTCGGTTTGCAAGTGCTCTAGAGTTACAGATGACCTACAGGGAAGAGCAACAAGAATAAGTTTGGATGAATTAAAACGTATCTTGGACCATGTTTAACCAAGAGAGTACAGTACCTGCTTCTGGTAAGCTTTAAATTCAGGGGATTGTGCATGCTTCAAGCAAACTGCCAGGCCACCAATTGTGTGATTATGAGGACCGCCCTGCACAACATTTCACAGACTCTGTTAGTTTTAGAATGATGTGAAGGTGAAACTCCATAAAGCAGAAAATCGAAATCAACTTCTAACATGCATTAGCAACCCACTTGTAAGCCTGGAAAAACAGCATTGTTGATGGCAGATTCCATGTCAACTCCTAGAACAGGATCTTTTTTGAAAAAGATCATTCCACCTCTTGGACCTCGTAGGGACTGAAGAGAAATGAGAGAATTTTCAGGTCGTCTATTTGCAGATCAACACAGCAAGCGTTGCTATTCGCATGTCAATTGACAACAAAATTATGCAGGGCACATTCACATCAAATTAAGATCCATACAAAATCCGCAATGCTATATCCCATGCTAGACCAGGAAACATGAAGTGGCATTGAGCCCAAACTGTTAGTAAATACCAGAAAAATCTTCTCGAATAGTCATCTGGACTTACCTTGTGTGTTGTAGTTGTCACAACATCACAGTACTCAAAGGGGTCGGCAACAACAGAAGCAGCAACAAGACCACTTATATGAGCCATATCCATCATGAGAAAAGCACCGACAGCATCTGCAATCTTTCAATGCACATAGATTGTAGTTAGTTCGCTGTTAAAGCAGGGGGAAATCTGGGCAAAAATCACCTTGTGCCCCTATATTTTTAATTTAGAGTCATATCACACCCTCTACTCCATTTTCCATCATGACAACCCATCTGCTTAAACTTTTGGAACTTTTTAATCCTTCCATCCACCTCTGTCATGGAAGTCTGTTGGTTTATTAATGCTATCAGTTGATCAATCCTTAACCAATCAAATATCAACAAGCATTCATTCTAAAAGTCATCAGATACCCCTCTACTACACAATTTTGGCCAAATTAACCCTTTTGCTATGTATTAGACTTAACTAATAAATAAAGCATAAAGTGATTGATTTGATTAATTTATGGATTATCAAGTTACATCAGCAAAAATAAAATTTAAGCCTAAAAAAATGTAAATAAATATTTAAGTCATTAATTTTACGCTTTATTTAAAATAAAGCATAAAAAATAAAAATTATTGAAAAAATATAAGGTTAGGTTTAATAATTTTTCATGCTTTATTTTATTAGCTAAACTAATTTAAATACCTAATAATAATTAAATCCTTCATTTTTTTGCTTTATTTTATTAGTTAAGCCTAATTTATTGCAAAAGGGCTAATTTGATCAAACTTATATGGCAGAGGGGGTATTTGATGACCTTTAGAATAGACATGTGTTCACATCTAATTGGTCAAGGACTAGTCAAATGAGAGCATTAGTCGAACTAGAAGACTGACAGAGTTGGATGAACGGGTTAAAGGGTGTCAAAAGTTGAAGTAGAAGGGTTGGCATGGCTCAAAATAGAGTAGAGAGTTTGATATGACAAAAAGTTGAAAATACAAGGGCACAAGGTGGTTTTTGCCCGGAACAACAAGGACACAAAAAATAAGCAAAATAAGCTTAACAGCATGTAACATCTACCTTCCTCATGCGAGGATAATCAAAATCTCGAGGATAAGCACTAGCACCAGCAATAATGAGTTTTGGTCGAAAGAGGATAGCTGTTTTCTCAAGCATATCATAATCAACCAGGCCTATAACAAATGTTGGGGAAAAGGATTAATAAACATCACCAAACCAATATAGTCAACCATTTTCTCCTATTCTGATAACAATGATATATCACCTGTAGATTCATCAAGTCGATATGGCATAGACTCAAAGTAAATTGATGTCCCAGATACCCGCCTTTTAGGAGTCATGAACCCATGAGACAAGTGTCCCCCGTGAGGCAAGTCCAAACCCTAATTTAATCACATTAAACATAAATATAAAGATTTTACATTGTGAAACTGCAAAAGCATTAATCAGAGAGAGAGACAGAAACAATTTACCATGATTCGGTCATGTGGTTTAAGAAGTGCAGTATAAACCTCAAAATTAGCAGGGGATCCGGACAATGGTTGAACATTAACACCCCACTTCTTTCCATCCAAGTTAAATGATGCCAGAGCCCTTTTTTGACAAAGGGTTTCAAGCTCATCAATGTACTCATTTCCACCATAGTATCTGCAATATATAGACAATCATCAGGCTATAAAAGATATTCAAATTTTCAACACAAAAAAGAAAGGCATCTAAATGAAAGAAATTTACCTTTTACCAGGAAGTCCTTCAGAATACTTATTTGTTAAGCACGAACCAACTGCTTCCATCACTGCTCGAGATGTGAAATTCTCTGATGCAATAAGTTCAAGGCTTTTAAACTGCCTATCCTTTTCCTTTTTTATAATTTCAAGCACTTCAGGATCAGCTTCACCAAGTCCATAATCTTTGAAGCTACTTATGTCAGCTGCGCAATTACGAAAAAAAATTCCATTCACAAAGAGTCAGTCTCACCACTCATCACCAACAGATTCTATCTAGAATCATATTATATATCATTCTATTTGTCATTCTCGTTGCATAAAGCCAACCAAACAGTTAAACCAAACAGTTAAATAAATAACTGACGTATTCTAGTTGAAAATTGATAGCCCTTAAAACCTAGACACTCTGTGATAACATTTGAAATACAGCTAAAATATATCAACAAAGCACAACTTTTTTCTTAAGAAACCAACCCTTTCAATAGAATCACAACAATTACATACGGTCTATGTTCACTTGTTCGGACTTCAAGAGACGAGCAGGAGAACAATAAAAAAGAACAAAAGATATTATGGTTACCTCCAGTTTCAGGGATAGGCACAGAAACAGAAGAGGGGGGTCTGCCAGTGACCAAGCTTCCTTCAAGGGAAGAAGCCCTGCATGGCTTCATTGAATTAAGCTTAACTTGATATTGAAACCCAATGACAACACTCCTTTTCATTGGAAAGGCTGGCCCTTTTGACAAAACAGGTTGTTGCAAAGAACCCATCACTGCGGCTCCACTGGTGGCTTGCATTTCTAGATTTTTACAAATACCTCACCAAAAAAGCACCTACAAATTCCAATCAAATAATTCAATCAGAAAGTTTAAATTTCTGTTTAACGGAACTATCAGGCATAGTAACATCAATTTCACAAGGAACAAAAATGGAAAAAGGAAAAAAAAATATGAAGGGAACTAGCTTGCCTTCAAAATCTTGTTTACCTTTATCTCTCTGGGTCTCGAGCCGTGTGTGCAGTCGATTGTAAAGCAAGTTTGGAGAGAATTGTGCTAAAAACCCTAGTCTTTGCTTGAAAAGTGTGAGCCGCGCTTTTTGAGAAGATAATAATAATCTATCTATATATATTATTTTAAGGATACATCTTAAAAATAACCAAACTATCTTTAATGATTAAAGTCAATTTTTTTTTTTTAAATACATTATCAATATTTATATATTTTTTTACTTTTTTTTATTATAACCCGTGACATACCACTAGCTAATAAGTTAGTGAAATTCTAAAATTAAACACAATTTATAATTAAATATAAAAACATAAATTCAATAACAAAGTATTTTATTAGACAACAAAATCCTTAAGTTTTAATATCCGTGACATGTATTAAAGGACTTTATTGAAAAAGTAAACATATTGTCTTACTTAAAAAATATTCTACATGCCAAAATAAATAAATAAAAACTTTATTCCATATATGCCAAAAATTCTAAGTGTCTTGCTTCTTCCTTTTTCTTCTCAGAAATTATGTTTTTTTTTAAAAAAATAATTTGTTTAAATTTATTTTTTTATATATTTTTAGACATATATAGATATAAAAAATATTATTTTAATATATTTTTAAACAAAATATATTTTTAAAAAATAATTGATATGACTGAAGCAATTTTTTAATATGTATTTGCAATTGCGATGATAAAGTAGGAAGAGCATCTCCTTCTCGTCCCAGATGGTCTGTAGAATTTAGGATTGTTTCAACCAAGATTCATCCATTGTATTTTACTCTCCTTTTCTTTTTCACAAACACAAATATATATATATATATATATATATAAAGAGTATATGTTAATCAACTTAATTCAGAGCATATAAAAAAATACCATAAAACACCTAAACAAATCTCATATATAAATACAGACTTAAAAACCTAGAAATTTTCACATAATCGAATAAAAATAACTTATGTAATGAGTAACATTTTCTCCTTTTGAAAGTAGATGATCAAGATTAAAAAATTCAACTTTTAATATCGGATCAACTAAAAAAAAACTTTGTAATTTTTTACTTTAAGTTATTTTAATTTTATGATTTAGGTTAAGAGTTTAACAAATTAGCATGGGTTAACTTTAATTTTTTTAATTATTTTTTTATTTTATCCTTCAACAATGAAATAATTAAAAATTAAACTTTATAATTTTTTTATTTATCTTCTATGAGGTTATCCTGATTTTATAATCTGAGTTGCGAGTTTGATAAGTTAATCCAAGTTGACTCATATAATTTTTTTATCCCTTTTTATTTAATATTTTTCTTTTTAATTTCATAATTCAACATTAGATTGATTAATAATTGATCTTCATAAATTATTTTGATTTTTTCTCATAGGATCATCACGGTCTTATAACCTGAATCGTAAATTTATCAGGTTAATCTGAGTCCATTTAATATACCGTAATCTTAATATTTTTTAAAAATATAATCTAATATATTATAAAATCAATATTTAAAACAAATATCGTTTCCAATATACATCATATTTTAAATTTATAATTATTATTTTATTAGAAAACACGCAGGTAATCATTTATGGTCAAAACCTAGGCACAAACCATAAGAGGGCTTCATTGGCTACAACGAAACACCATAAAAGCTTCTTTATAATCATGAAAAAGTAATTAAATACAAGCATATTCATTTCCAAAGAGAATCCCCAAAAGGTTTTGAAAAATAAAGCATAAATATCTCAAAAGGAATTTGTAATTTTGTACATCCCAGGTTTATAAATATTAAGCCATTACTAATTTTTTTTTTATTTTCTTTTTCGTGAATAAGCTGTGGCTAGCTCTACTGAATATAGTTCTATCTTTTATATATAAAAAAAAAAGTTTTGAATTCAAATATCTTTTATAAACTACAAGGGTATAAGTGTAACATTTATAAATAAATAAAAAAGAGAAGCAACCATCCTGTCGTTGCCGCACATAAAACGATTATGACAGAGGACTAGCAAGTGGTAAACTATGTTAAAAAAATAAAAATGACCCAAAACGGTGCGTGTTCATCCAAATAAAAAAAGAAGGTAGAATTATTCTTATACAGTTTTAAAAGCCATGTGTTAAGAACATAAAAAATATAAAAAAAGATGAAGTTTCAAGCGATTAAATTCACCATAAACTGGAAAATTTTACTAGCACTTTATTAATTTTGGCTCCAGGATCTGGAGCTCAGACATGGAATTTGATTTTACAACAAAACCCCACAAAATGGTGCTATATATTTTAAGCCAACTTGATATTCAATATTTTCTCGTTTTAGCTGCAACCACCAGCAGCAAAACCAACCATTCCTTTAGCACCATCATAGACAACCTCGTAGGTCTTTTGCTGATGGTTTCCGAAAATCCCAAATTCACTGTCATCCTTATTTGCTGCAAATGCCAGGCAGATCGTCTTCACACCGTTCACCGGGTACAGGATCCCCGATGCATCAATATCCACTTCAACCCCACCTTTGAAGGACACACTGACCTTAGGAAATGAAACTGTTGTATAATTACTAAAATCATAGCATGTGTCAAGCAGTCCATCCCCATTTGTCTTGGGATAATTCGACATCTTCTCGTCGAATGCTGCCTTGAGTGCCTTGTATGCTGTAGGAGGCAGCCTAGTGATGACCGTACCGGAGTCGATGATGGCTCCGCTCTTAGTAAAAATTGATGGATCTATTGGTAGCTGGGAACCTCCAACACTTATTCCAACGATGTCAATGCCATAAAAACTTGAGAAAGCTGGGGATATTGGAGTGAATCCCGCAGTTTGAGAGACTTTTCCACCAAAGTTTAGGTAGCCGGTAGAGCTAGGTGATGAAGGTAAACAATAAGAGAATTGCTTTTGGTATTTCTCGGCAGTTTGTGATGGTAAGGATAACGAAGAGGAGCTTAGTCCTAGCAAACCGGCTGCCTGGCCGAACAAGCCATTATTGCTTTGGCCGCACCCGAACAGGAAGTTTGTGAAAACGTCCGATGATGAAATGGTTAGTGTCTCGGTGGCGAAAAATCCTTTGGAGTAGGATTGGTCACCATATATAACTTGGTAGAGGCATGTCGAGTTTGAGGCAGAGCAACCCCTTTCACCTACATATGAACATGACAAAGAGGTAAGCTTCAAATATTTTTTTAATCCCAGACCATTGTTTTCAATTATGAAATTAATGAAATTTACACGTCAAGAAAAAACAAAAAATTACGGGTAGGGAGCAAGTTGCATGATGCTGAGGAACACGAAACATTATTGTATGAGGTTGACTTGGTTGGATCGAACTTTTGCTCCTTTTGCGGATAGCAGGACCCTAAGCATGGCTGACATTGAGTCCAAGTGATGCCACTGCCGGTGTCGAATACAAGGGTAAAATCCTCTTTTGGTGTGCCAAGGCCGACAGTAACCACGTAGTTGCCTGTGCCGATGGCTATACCAGACCGGGCTGGTAGTTTTGTCACCATCTCCTCAAAAATGCCATGGCCTGAGTTCTTGGAGAGTCTAGCTTGAATCGAGTCCACTCGAAGTTGGTCTTGGAGGAGGAATTCTACATGTGACCGATCATTCAGTACTTGCATGCACGGGCCATACTTGTGCAGAACTTGCAGAGATGAAGCCTTGTCGATCACTGAAACACATAAACTATAGTTAGTGCATTAGGTAGAAAATTAATTTTATTTCAACATCATAAAATATACATATGTATTTGTCACACGATCACGAACCCTTACTAGATTGGTCGCAGGAATCTGATGCCAACAGAGAATTGACTTCCAGGGTAAGAACATTTGCTTCAACTGCATAACCCTTCTTCAGAGAGCACAAAGGGCATAGAAAAAGAAGAAAAACATAGATGAAACCGGTAAATTTGATGGAAGAAATGAGATTGGCCATGAAAAACAATCAAGTTGTATTGCTGCTAATTATGTTCTCATACAACTCACGAGTGCTCTGCTTTCTTCCCTAGCTAGCCTTGTATCCTCTACACACAC